>Ga0228703_1000112_pt1 | contig 71871 bp, 72 predicted proteins | sample McNCre217_Aug_MG_3_FD_178020 | JGI IMG/M metagenome (GOLD analysis project Ga0228703, IMG submission 178020) | Freshwater microbial communities from McNutts Creek, Athens, Georgia, United States - 29-17_Aug_MG | ecosystem: Environmental > Aquatic > Freshwater > Creek | place: USA: Georgia...
GCCCCTGACGCACCAATTGATTGATGGTTGGCATTGAAAAACGTCCCTAAACGTTTGAAATAAAAAAGAAAACGTGAATCCCTTCGGAAAGTTCCGAAAAGCCTTCTAGTGTATCAGCATTGAACCGACCGGGCAAATGAGGCCGAAAGGATTCAGGCCAACCTTACTTCACCCACAGTCGCACCGCATCCCAGGCACGGCCCAGCAGGCCAGCTTGCTCGACTGGCTCGAGCACTTGCAAGGGCACATCGACCAAGGGCTGCTGATCCAAGGTCACTTTGAGCGCCGCCACCGTTTGCCCTTTGGCAAAAGGCGCCACCAGCGGGTCTGGGCGTGCCACCTGGGTCTGAATTCGGCTGGCCGAGCCGGCTGGCACGGCCACCACGATGGGCGAGAAACGACCGAGCTTGAGCACGCTGGCATTACCCTTCCAGACCGCTGGACTGACCACCGCCTGCCCACCTTCAAACAACTTGATGGCATCAAAAGCGATGTAACCCCAGTTCAGCAGCTTTTGAGACTCTGTCGCCCGCGCGTTCTCACTCGAAGCGCCTAACACGATGGACAACAAGCGGCGCGAGCCCACGCCCGGTGCATCGCGCTTAGCCGTGGCAATCAAGCAAAAGCCAGCCGCATCGGTATGCCCTGTTTTCAAACCATCCACACTGGGGTCGCGAAACAGCAACAAGTTGCGGTTGCTTTCATTGGCCGCTGGGGTGCCGGGATAGCGATATTTCTTGATTGCGTAGTAGCCCACATATTGCGGAAAGTCTTGCATCAGACGCCCCGCCAAAATGCTCAAGTCACGCGCGGTAGTGGTGTGCCCCGGCTCTGTGAGCCCCTCGGGGTTTTTATACCCCGTGGACTTCATGCCCAACACCTTGGCTTGGGCATTCATCATCTCCACAAAATGCTCCACCGTGCCGCCCACCCCCTCGGCCAAGGCCATGGTGGCGTCATTGCCAGATTGAACAATCATGCCCTTGATCAAATCCTCAACTGGCACTTTCATCTTGGGATCGATGAACATGCGCGAACCAGGCATCTTCCAAGCACGCTCGCTCACGCCCATCGTTTGTTGCAGTGTGATTTTTTTGGACTTGAGGGCGTCAAACACCAAGTAAGCGGACATCAGCTTGGTCAGCGAGGCAGGCTCAACAGGCTTGTCTGCATCCAATTCCGCCAGCGTTTGTTGCGCCGTCAAATCCACCAACAAATAGGCACGCGCCGCAATTTCGGGCGGTTGTGGCGCTTGCGCGTGAGCGCTAAATACAGCGAAAAGGCCCATCAGGCCTGCCACCAAGGCGGCACGCAAATTTCGAGTCATGGCGATCTTTGAAGCAGAAAAAGTGAATCGACTCAGCGCTTACGCCTGCAAATGGCGAACCACCAAGCTCTTGAGAAGCGGCAATTGTCCATGAAAGAAATGCCCGCCGCCAGGAATCACGGTGACTGGCAAGCTTTGAGGGCGTGCCCAATCCATCACCGAGGCCAAAGACACCGTGTCGTCTTGCTCGCCGTGAATCACCAAGGTTTTGTCATGCAGATCCGGCGACACAGGGGCCACCGTAAAACGTTCCGCCGCTGTTCCCACAAACACCACTTTTTCGATCAAGCGTTGCGGCCACAAAGCTGCCAATGCATGGCTGGCCACAAATGAACCAAATGAAAAACCCGCAATGGCCAAAGCCCCTGTGGGTGCAACTTGCGTGACCACCGCCAGCAAATCACGGGCTTCGCCGACGCCAGCGTCGTGCTCCCCCGCCGAGCCGCCGACACCACGAAAATTAAAACGCACCACCGTCCAGCCGCACTGCACAAACGCGCGGGCCAAAGTTTGCACCACCTTGTTGTCCATGGTGCCACCAAACAAAGGGTGGGGGTGCGCCACGATCGCCACGCCTTTGGAGACGCCCTCAGGCGTGTCGCGCAAGGCCTCGATCACGCCAGCCTCGCACTGCAGAGTGAATTTTTCAGTCAATGAGTTCATCGCGCCACCTCAGCGACCCACATGGGCGGGCACCAGCAAACGTTCGACGATTTCACCTTGTTTGAGGTGACGCTCCACAATTTCGTCCACATCGCTGGCATCGACAAACGAGTACCAAACCCCTTCGGGATACACCACCGCAACGGGGCCTGCGGCGCAACGGTCGAGGCAACCGGCCTTGTTCACCCGCACCCCGCCGGAACCTGCCAAGCCTGCCGCTTTGACCTGCGATTTGCAGCGCTCAAACGCGTCTTGCGCGCCCTGCGCCGCACAACACGATTCACCGTTGGCGCGCTGATTCAGGCAGAAAAAAATATGGTGTTTGTAGTAGGAAGAAGCTTGTGTCATGGCGTGATTTTAGGTTTGAGACTCACGCTCACGACTCAAGCGCGCCAAGGCGAACAGCAGCACCGCATAGGGCCACAACCAACCCAGCCATTGCACCAACCCATGGAAACGGATGAATCGCCCCTGCTCCCAGGTTTGCAAAGTTTGGGTGAAGTAAGCGCTTTCGGGCGATTGATTCAACACGCTTTGCTGTACCAAGAGCGCCAACATCAAAAATGCCCAGCAGGTTCTCGACGAAGCCGGTAAAAAAAACAGCGCCAACAGCAGGCCCAACCCCAAACCCAACATCACCGGCACCCCCAACCAAGTCCAGGCATGCGCGGGCCCATAGCTCAAGATGGCCGACAACGCACTCATGCCCAAGCCCACCACCACCACACCAAGCACATACAACAAGCGCTGCCCGAACTGGCGAATCACCCCAAACCCCAACAGACAAGGGATCAACAGGCCCAACATCACACACAGCAACTCCGCCCCCGGCAGCAAAGGTTCCAGCTCAAAAGAACGCAAAGGAATCCAATCCTCAAACGGCGTGGCATCAAAGGCACTGGTCAATGCGTCCTCTACCCGCTCCCACACCTGGCCCAAGCCAAACGGCACCGCGACAGGAAAAAGCAAGGCAGCAGGCCACACCGCAATCAGCACCAAGGCCATGTGCGCGTCACGCACAAACCAACGCGCACGAAATTGGCTCCAACGGTTTAGCAAGCCCAACTGCTCCAACCCACTGGCTAGCACAGCCCCTAGCCAAGCCCCCAGCGTGTTGAGCAAGAAATCAGTTTGCGACGGCACGCGCGCAGGCAAGTAGCTTTGTAAACATTCGAGCGCAAAAGACAACAAAGACGCTGCCAGCGTGCAACCGATCACCTGACCACGCCAGCCCATGCGCATGGCGCTGAGGGTGAGAAAAAAGCCCAAAGGGGCATAGCCCAACACATTGGCCACCACATCAAAACCTGTCCAATACTTGGGCCAAGGCGCGGTCAAAAACGCCCAAGGGGCAATGTCTTGATCGCGCCACTGATCAAACGGGTATAGGCTGGCGTAAACAATCAACGCCACGCACAGTTGCGACAGAGGCCACGCAGAGGTTTTGCGCATGGTCCCTCGCAGTCCTTAAAAGGGTTTGACCACCACCAAGATCACGACCAAGGTCAGGATCACGACCGGGATCTCATTGAACCAACGAAACCACACATGACCACGCTGGTTGGTACGTGCTTGAAACTTGCGCAACAACACACCACAGCCGTGGTGATAGCCCAAGGCCAACAGCACCAGCGTCAGCTTGGCATGCATCCAGCCATTGCCTGGTCCCATCCCGATGCCATAGCCCAGCCAGAGCCACAGGCCCAAGCCCATGGCGGGCACCATCAAGAGGGTGGTGAAACGCATCAGCTTGCGCGCCATCAGCAGCAAACGCTCTTCCTCGGCCAACGACTCAGGCGCGACCATCGCCAGGTTGACGAAAATTCGTGGCAAATAAAACAAGCCGGCAAACCAGCTGGCCACGAACACAATATGAAAAGCTTTGATCCACAACATGGCCGCAGTTTAGCCGCGCTCAAAAAAAGCCCGACGCAAGGTCGGGCTAAATAGCCATATTGCATTAACGCAACAGGCGCCCGCTCAGGGAGGAAAAGCGGGGAGTGGCAAGCCACTCGGTTTCAATCTAGCAAACGTGGCGACACCCAACAAGAGGGAAAGTGTTGGGTTTGGTGCACAATTTTGAGCATGCAACACACATTCGCCCCCTTTCCCGCCAACCGCCCCCGCCGCCTGCGCCGTGACGACTTCACCCGTCGCTTGGTGCGCGAACACAGTCTGAGTGTCAACGACTTGATCTACCCCGTGTTCGTGCTCGAGGGAGAAAAACGTCGCGAAGCCGTCACCTCCATGCCTGGCGTGGAGCGTCTGAGCCTGGACTTGCTGCTGCCCGTGGCCGAAGAATGCGTGAAGCTGGGCATTCCCGTGATGGCGCTATTCCCCGTCATCAGCAGCCACCTCAAAACCCCCGATGGCAAAGAAGCCACCAACCCCAACGGCTTGGTGCCGCATGTGGTGCGTGAGTTGAAAAAACACTTTCCGCAACTCGGCGTGATGACCGACGTGGCGCTGGACCCGTTCACTAGCCACGGCCAAGATGGCTTGCTCGACGAGACGGGCTATATCCTCAACGACGCCACGGTCGAGGTACTGACGCAACAAGCCCTCACACAAGCAGAAGCAGGCGTTGACATCGTCGCGCCCAGCGACATGATGGACGGCAGAATCGGCGCGATTCGCCAAGCTCTAGAAGCAAAAGGCCTGATTCACACCCGCATCATGGCCTACAGCGCCAAATACGCCAGCGCTTTCTATGGCCCCTTCCGTGATGCCGTGGGCTCTGCCGCCAACTTGGGCAAGAGCGACAAAAAGGTCTACCAAATGGACCCCGGCAACACCGACGAAGCCCTGCGCGAAGTCGCCATCGACATCGCCGAAGGCGCCGACATGGTGATGGTCAAACCTGGCATGCCTTATTTAGACGTGGTGCGCCGCGTCAAAGACGAATTCAAAGTCCCCACCTTCGCCTACCAAGTCTCAGGCGAGTACGCCATGCTCAAAGCAGCGGCTCAAAACGGCTGGCTCGACCATGACGCGGTGATGATGGAAAGTCTGTTGGCATTCAAGCGCGCAGGCGCTGATGGCATCTTGACTTACTTTGCGATAGACGCGGCCAAACATTTGCGCGCCAACAACTGACACGAAGTGAGGTGAGGGTCAGCGCTTGCGGCGCCTCAGCCGCTTCGCGCCAGGAAGTTGCCGCAATCACTGACCCTCACCTCACTTCTGATTGACGCATTGCAGTGAACGTTGCCTCGCTTCAGCGAAGCCAACGCACTGACAGCGCTCGGTTTTAACCTAAATGCTTAGCAAAGAACGTCAACGTGCGTTCCTTGGCCAACTTCGCCGAAGCCGCGTCATAAGCCCCACGGTGGTCACAGTTAAAGCCGTGGTGGGCTGAGTACAAATGAATCTCCACCTCAGGATGCGCCGCTTTGAACGCGGGAATGGTGTCCATTGGCACATAGTCGTCGCAATCTGACAGATGCATCATCACCGGGCAGTGCGGTTGGCGTGCACGCTCGTCCATGCTGGTGGAGCCGCCGCCGTAGTACGGCACCGCAGCACTCACGCCCTTGAGCAACGCGGCGGTGCGCCAAGTCAGCAAGCCGCCCCAGCAGTAACCCACCACGCCAACTTTGCCGCCGGAGGTTTTGGCAGCAAAGTCCACGGCGGCTTGAATGTCAGCCATCACGCCAGGGGCGGGCAAGGCTTCGATCGCGGCCTTCAAGGTCATTCCGGCCTTCATATCGTCGGGGGTGTAGCCCAATTCCACAGCGGGTTTGGCACGTGCAAACGTGGCCGGTGCAATCGCCAAATAGCCGGCGGCGGCATAGCCATCTGCTACCTCTTTGATGTGGGCATTGACGCCAAAAATCTCCTGCAACACCACCACCGCAGCTTTAGGCTTGCCTGCGGGCTGAGCCACGTAGGCTGAAAAAGTGAATCCATCGGAAGAGGTCAAATGCACAGTCATGGGGTGAACTTTCTTAGAAATTAAATAACTCTCAACCCAAGCATACCTGTCACCACTGTGCCGAACAAGATACCTGCTCACCGGTAATGCGTGTATCGTGATCGTGCTCAAGTCTATTCACAGGAGATGCGTTTGAAACCGGTACTTCTCATCACAGGTGGCAGTCGTGGCATTGGCGCGGCCACCGCGCTGCTGGCCGCGCGCAACGGCTGGTCCGTGGTCGTCAACTACACCCACAACGCACAAGCCGCCGACGCGGTGGTGCAGCAGATTCGCCAAGCGGGCGGTGAGGCCATCAGCCTGCAAGCCGATGTGGGCGACGAGGCGCAAATTCTGCGCATGTTTGAACAGATCGACACCCAGCTTGGCCATTTGTCGGGCCTGGTCAACAACGCCGGCGTACTGGACACCGCCGCCCGCGTGGACGAAATGAGTTGGGAACGGATTGAACGCATCCTTCGCATCAATGTGCTGGGCTCGTTTGCCTGTGCTCGCGAAGCCATTCGCCGCATGAGCACCCGTCACGGTGGCCATGGCGGCGCTATCGTCAACCTCAGCAGCGTGGCAGCACGCATGGGCGCACCAGGCCAATATGTGGATTACGGCGCCAGCAAAGGTGCCATCGACACTTTCACTGCGGGCTTGGCCAAAGAGGTGGCAGGCGAAGGCATTCGCGTCAATGGCGTGCGCCCCGGCATCATTGACACCGACATCCACGCCAGCGGCGGCTTGCCCAACCGCGCACGCGATCTGGCCTCGCAAATTCCCATGCAACGTGCAGGTTCGGCGGCCGAAGTGGCCGAATCGATTGTCTGGCTGCTCAGCGATGCCGCCAGCTACGTGACCGGCACCACCATCGAAGTCACCGGAGGTCGCTGATGCGCGAAATCAAGTATTACTGGGAAGACATGCACCCGGGCGATGTGCGCGACTTGGGCACCATCAGCCCGACGCGCGAAGACATCGTGACCTTTGCGCGGCAGTTTGACCCGCAACCTTTTCACCTAGATGAAGAAGCGGCCAAAGGTTCGGTCTTCGGTACCTTGTGCGCCAGTGGCTGGCACACCTGCAGCATGGCCATGCGTTTGATGGTGACGAACTTTTTGCACCAAGCGGCCAGCTTAGGTTCGCCGGGCTTGGAAAACGTCAAATGGCTCAAACCCGTTCTGCCTGGTGACGTCTTGCGCTTGGAACACAGCATCGTCGAAACACGGCCCATGAGCAAACGCCCAGATGTGGGCTTGGTGCGCACCGAGTGGGACATGTTCAACCAACACGGCGACAAGGTCTTGCACATGGAAGGCTGGGGCATGTTCCGCAGACGTCACCCCGCCACCCCTTAAGCCGCAAACCCTGCGGCCAAGCCCTTGCGCAGGGACTCCACCAGTGCGGCCACCGCGCGCGGCACATGTGGCGCATAAGGTCGAATGGCATAAATGTCTTCGGCAAACACGCCCACCGGTTTCCAACTCTCCAGCACCCGGACCAGCTTGCCTTGACGCAGTGCATCTTGGGCGCTGAAGTCGGGCAACAGTGCAATCCCCGCCCCAGCCAAGGCCGCTTCGCGCAAAGCCTCGCTGTTGTTGGCGGCAAACGCGCCTGTCACGGGCACCGTCACGCGCTCAGCACCGTCTTGCGCAGGGCGTGGCTCAAAGGTCCAGGCCGGTGTGTCGTGCGAACGTGGGTAATGCAGGCAGTTGTGCACTTGCAGGTCTGCGGGAGTGTGCGGCACGCCACGGCGACGCAAATACGCCCGCGTGGCCACCAACACCGACTCGGTCCGACACAGCGACCACGCCACATGCGTGTCAGGCGGACGCGCGGTGTGGCGAATCGCCAAATCAAAGCCCTCGTTGGCCAAGGTGCTGAGGCGGTCCGACATGTCCAGCTCCAAACGTACCTCGGGATAGTCTTTCAAAAAGTCCGCAAGCAAGGGCACCAGTTGTTGACGCGCAAATGCCACTGGCGCCGTGACACGCAACAAACCACGCGGCACATCGGCCAAGTCCCGCACCTCGGAAAAACTTTGGGCAATTTGCTCAAACGAGGCTCGGGTGTCATCCACCAAACGCTGGCCCGCTTCGGTCAAACGCACGCTGCGGGTGGTGCGCTGCACCAAGGGCACGCGCGCAGCGCGCTCCAACTCGGCCATGCGTTGACTCATGGCCGCTTTGCTCACGCCTAAGCGCGCCGCAGCCGCGGTGAAGCTGCCTTGTTGCGCCAACACGCTCAGCCAGTGCAAGTGGTGCCACAGTTCGCTGATTTTTTGTTCATTCATGGCTTGATTGTTCACTATTTTGAACAATCAATTCAAGGTTTAGCGCTTGTTTCGTGCATCCGCCCTGCCTACACTGCCTCATCTTTTTCCACCCAACGAGACACACCATGACGCAAACCGCTCACATCGCGCATTACATCAACGGCGCCGTCGCCCAAGGCAGCAGCACCCGCACGCAGCCCGTGTACAACCCCGCCACAGGCGCCGTCACCGGCCAGGTGAGCTTGGCCAATGTGGCCGATGTGAACGCAGCCGTCGCCGCCGCCGAAAAAGCCTTTCCGGCCTGGGCCGACACCCCACCCCTGCGCCGCGCCCGTGTGATGTTCAAGTTTTTAGAATTGCTCAACCAGCACAAAGACGACCTAGCCCGCCTGATCACCGCCGAACACGGCAAGGTGTTCACCGACGCCCAAGGTGAAGTCACACGCGGCATCGACATCGTTGAGTTCGCCACCGGCATTCCCCAGTTGCTCAAGGGCGACTACACCGAACAGGTGTCCACTGGCATCGACAACTGGACCATGCGCCAGCCTCTGGGCGTGGTGGCGGGCATCACCCCGTTCAACTTTCCTGTCATGGTGCCTGCTTGGATGTTCCCGGTGGCCATTGCCGCAGGCAACACCTTTGTGCTCAAGCCCAGCCCGATTGACCCCTCGCCCTCGCTGTTCATCGCTGACTTGCTCAAGCAAGCCGGTTTGCCCGATGGCGTGTTCAACGTGGTGCAAGGCGACAAAGAGGCGGTGGACGCCCTCTTGGTCCACCCCGATGTAAAGGCTGTCAGCTTTGTAGGCTCCACGCCCATCGCCAACTACATCTATGAGACGGGGGCCCACCACGGCAAACGCGTGCAAGCCTTGGGCGGCGCGAAAAACCACATGGTGGTCATGCCCGACGCCGACATTGACCAGGCGGTGGACGCTTTGATTGGTGCCGCTTACGGCTCTGCGGGCGAGCGTTGCATGGCCATCAGCGTGGCCGTGTTGGTCGGCGATGTGGCCGAGCGCCTCATGCCCTTGCTTGTTGAGCGCACCAAAACCTTGAAGGTCTTGAATGGCACCAACCTCGCCGCTGAAATGGGCCCCATCGTCACCGACGTGGCGCATAAGCGCATCACGGGCTACATCGAACAAGGCGTGAAAGAAGGCGCCACCCTGTTGGTCGATGGTCGCAGCTTCGACAACGCGCAAGCGGGCGAAGGCTGCAAAAACGGCTTTTGGATGGGCGGCACGCTGTTTGACCATGTCACACCCGACATGCGCATCTACAAAGAAGAAATCTTTGGCCCCGTGTTGAGTTGCGTGCGCGTGGCCGACTTTGGGCAAGCCGTGGACTTGATCAATGCCCACGAATTCGGCAACGGCGTGAGCTGCTTCACCCGCGACGGCAACGTGGCCCGCGAGTTCTCGCGCCGCATCCAAGTGGGCATGGTGGGCATCAACGTGCCAATTCCTGTGCCGATGGCATGGCACGGTTTTGGCGGCTGGAAGAAGAGCTTGTTTGGCGATATGCACGCCTACGGTGAAGAGGGTGTGCGCTTCTATACCAAGCAAAAGAGTGTGATGCAGCGCTGGCCTGAAAGCATTGGCAAGGGCGCTGAGTTTGTGATGCCCACGTCTAAGTAAGTCCTTAAGATAGCGGCATGAGTGATTCCCAGTTTGACTACATCATCGTTGGCGCTGGCACCGCAGGCTGCTTGTTGGCCAACCGCCTGAGCGCAGACGCCAGCAAACGTGTGCTGTTGATTGAAGCGGGGCGCAAGGACGATTACCACTGGGTGCACATTCCTGTGGGCTATCTGTACTGCATTGGCAATCCACGTACCGACTGGCTCTACACCACCGCACCCGATGCCGGTTTGAACGGGCGCAGCTTGCGCTACCCACGCGGCAAGGTGCTGGGGGGGTGCTCCAGCATCAACGGCATGATTTACATGCGTGGCCAAGCGCGCGACTACGACCACTGGGCCGAGCTCACCGGCGACGCGAATTGGCGCTGGGACAACTGCTTGCCTTACTTCAAGTTGCACGAAGACCACCATGCGGGCGCCAACGCGCTGCACGGCGCCAAAGGTGCGCGCAGCGAGGTGTTGCTGGCCGATCACACGTCTTATGGCGAAACCCTGCGCCACCACAACGCCGGTGGCGAGTGGCGCATCGAGCGCCAGCGTTTGCGCTGGGACGTGCTGGATGCTTTTGCCCAAGCGGCTGTCGAAGCCGGCATTCCTGCCACGCCCGACTTCAACCGCGGCAGCAACGAAGGCGTGGGCTACTTTGAAGTGAACCAAAAAAGCGGCTGGCGCTGGAACACGGCCAAAGCCTTTTTGCGCCCCACCTGCTATGGCCGTCCCAACTTTGAGTTGTGGACTTCGGCCCAAGTCGCCAAGTTGGTCATGCACACCGATGCAAACGGCCAACAACGCTGCACCGGCGTTGAAGTCGCCACCTCGCACGGTCTGATCACCGCCACAGCCAAACATGCCGTGGTGCTGAGTGCAGGCGCCATTGGCACACCGCAAATCTTGCAACTCTCGGGCTTGGGCCCCGCCGACTTGCTCAAGCAGCATGGCATTGAGCCCGTCATCGACCTGCCAGGCGTGGGTGCCAATCTGCAAGACCATTTGCAAATTCGCTCGGTCTTCAAGGTGCAAAACGTCACCACGCTCAACACCTTGGCCAACAGCTGGTGGGGCAAGGCCAAGATCGGCATGGAGTACGTGTTCAAACGCAGCGGCCCCATGAGCATGGCGCCCTCTCAGCTGGGTGCGTTCACGCGCAGCAGCCCCGACCAACCCTATCCGAACATTGAGTACCACGTGCAACCGCTGAGTTTGGACGCGTTTGGTGAGCCCTTGCACAACTTCCCGGCATTCACCGCCAGCGTGTGTAACTTGAATCCCACCAGCCGCGGCTCGGTGACCATCACCAGCCCTCACTTTGCGCACGCACCCCAGATTGCACCCAACTACCTCAGCACCGCTGAGGACCGTCAAGTCGCCGCCGACTCGCTGCGCGTGACGCGTCGCATTGCCGCACAGCCTGCGCTGGCCAAATACCAGCCCGAAGAATGGAAGCCCGGCGTGCAATACCAAAGCGACGACGACCTGGCACGTTTGGCGGGCGACATTGCCACCACCATCTTCCACCCCGTGGGCACTGCGCGCATGGGCCGAGTGGATGACCCACTGGCCGTGGTCGACACGCAACTGCGCGTGCGCGATGGACGTGGTGGCGTGGTGCGCGGCCTGCGCGTGGTCGACGCCAGCGTCATGCCCACCATCACCAGCGGCAACACCAACAGCCCCACCTTGATGATGGCTGAGAAGGCCGCGCAGTGGCTGGCCCACGAAGCCCTGAACAGCTGACGGTCGACAAAATGCACCGGGTTAGTCCGCAAGGGAAACTCCTAGGCGAACTGAGGATAAGCGCCGCTTACAGTCTCTTCACTCGCAGCAGCCTCAGGGCTGCTCCAACGAGGGTCTGAGGAGACAAACAACAAGTTTTTCGAAAAGAAAAACACCCAGGAAAAGGCACCGGCGTACAACCCGGTGCCTTTTGCTTTTCAAGCCCGCAATGCCCGCCACAATCGCTGCATGGAACTGTTGATCGTCACCCTTGCCTCTGCCTTGGCAGGTTTTGTGGATTCGATTGTGGGCGGCGGTGGCTTGATATTTTTGCCAGCCCTGTTTGCGGTCTATCCCAGCGCACCGCCAGCGACTTTGTTTGGCACCAACAAAAGCGCCTCGGTGTGGGGCACCACCTTTGCCGCCTGGCAATACAGCCGACGTGTGCAGGTGCAATGGCGCGTCATGTTGCCAGCTGCAGCTGTGGCCATGACGGGCGCGTTCATAGGCGCCTGGCTGGTGACGCAAATTTCGCCCAAATTCTTACGCCGCGCCCTGCCCTTTGTGTTGATGGCTGTTCTGGGCTACACCTTGATGCGCAAAGACATGGGACGCGAACATGCCCCACGTTTTGAAGGCCGTGCCGAGTTATGGGCCACCTGCACCGTCGGCATGACGATTGGTTTTTACGACGGTTTTTTTGGCCCAGGCACGGGCAGCTTCTTTGTGTTTTTGCTGGTGCGCTGGCTGGGCTACGACTTCTTGAACGCGTCGGTAGCGGCCAAGCTGCTCAACCTTTCGAGCAATGCCGCCGCCTTGGTGCTGTTTGGTCTGAAAGGCCATGTGTGGTGGCACTTGGCCTTGCCGTTGGCCTTGGCCAATGTGGCGGGCAGCTTGTTGGGCACACGCATGGCGCTCAAACATGGCGCAGGCTTTGTGCGCGGCATGTTCATCGCGGTGGTGGCTGTGTTGATTTGCAAAACCAGCTACGACGCATTTCTGCGTTAGCGTGCCACTGGCTCTTCGCTGGCCAATTCGGCCGCCTTCGGTGGCCACGGCACATTGGCCACGGCACGTGGTTTACCGATCGGGCGGGTCGCTTGGCCTTTTTGAACAGCCTCGATGTCTTCTTCTGAGGGGTATTGTCCGAGCAGTACAAAGTCAAACACCCGGCGCGCAATCGGGGCCGCGTTCTGTGCCCCAAAGCCTGCGTTTTCCACCACCATGGCCAAGGCCACTTTGGGATTATCGGCCGGGGCAAACGCCACAAACAAAGCATGGTCGCGCATGCGCTCATCGATGCTGGAGGCGTTGTACTTTTCGTTTTGCTTGACGGTGTAGACCTGCGCCGTTCCTGTTTTGCCGGCACTCACATACTGTGCGCCGACGAAGCTTGAGGCCGAGGTGCCTTCGATGTTCACACCAATCATGCCTTTTTTGATGATGTCCAGATTCTCTGGCGTCAGCGGTAGTTGTCCCACCGGCTCTTTGGCCACCGGGGTCGACGCTTTGGTTTCAACATCCAGCACCTCACGCACCAAATGCGGCTTCATCTTCAAACCGTTGTTGGCCACCGTGCCGGTGGCATGCGCAATTTGCAGCATGGTGAAGCTGTTGTAGCCCTGGCCAATCCCCAGCGAAATGGTTTCGCCCGAATACCAGCGCTGCTGCTCTGGCTTTTTGTAGGTGGTTCGCTTCCACTCGGTCGAGGGCAACACACCACGCGACTCACCCATGATGTCAATGCCTGTGAGCTGACCAAAACCCAGTGGCTTCATTTGGTCATGCATCAGATCCACGCCCATGTCACGCGCCAGGGTGTAGTAATAGGTGTCGCAGGACTCAACGATCGACTTGTACATGTCCACCATGCCGTGGCCACCTTCCTTGTCATCACGGAAACGGTGGTTGCCAAACTGAAAATAGCCAGGGTCTGGAATCAAGGTTTTTTCAGATCGCTTGCCGGTTTGCAAAGCCGCCAAGGCCATAAAGGGTTTGTAGGTCGAGCCCGGTGGGTAGGTGCCGCGCAACGCGCGGTTCAGCAACGGCTTGTCCAAAGACTCGTTGAGCGCTTGCCAATTTTCAGAGTCGATGCCATCCACAAACAAATTGGGATCAAACGTGGGCTTGCTCACAAACGCCAAAATTTCACCGGTTTTAGGATCTAGCGCCACCATGGCGCCGCGACGTTTGCCGTACAAATCTTCAACCAGTTTCTGCAGCTTGATGTCGATCGACAACACCACGCTGTTGCCGGGTACCGCTTGGCTGCTGTTGAGGCGACGCACCGCCCGTCCACCGGCCGAGGTTTCCATTTCTTGCACACCTGTGGTTCCATGCAATTGGGCTTCGTAACTTTGCTCGACACCGAGCTTGCCGATGTAGTCTGTGCCTCGGTAATTGCCTGCATCGTCCGACTCTTCGATCTTGGCTTTTTCCGCTGTGTTGATGCGGCCGATGTAACCAATCACATGGCTGGCCAATTGGTTGTAGGGGTAGTTGCGAAACAAGCGGGCGCGAATATCCACGCCTGGAAACCGATAGCGCTGAGCGGCAAAACGCGCCACCTCTTCGTCGGTCAAGCGGGTGCGAATGGGCACCGATTCAAAACTCTTGGATTCGCTCAGCAATTTTTTAAACCGTCGGCGATCGCGGTTTTGAATGTCGATCACGCCTGCCAACTGCTCCACCACTTCATCGAGCGGCGCCACCACTTTGGAGGCTGTGATCTCCAAGGTATAAGCCGAGTAATTGGTGGCCAGCACAATGCCATTGCGGTCCATGATCACGCCACGGTTGGGCACGATGGGCACGATGGCGGTGCGGTTGTTTTCAGCTTGAGCGTTGAGGTCGTCGTAGCGAATCACTTGCAAATAAAACAAGCGAATAGACAGCAAGCCAAAGGCGATCAAAATCGCCCCCGTCACCACCACCACACGCGCCCTGAAGCGGCGCAGATCGCCCTCAATGTTGCGAATAATCCTCATAGCGGGCGAGTGTCGTCAGGATCAGGCGCACGGCGTTGTGGCGCCAACAAAATCACGCTCACCAAGGGCCACAGCATGGCTTCGAGCACCGGCGCCAAGAAGATCGTCCAGCCAGGAAACAAAGCCCCAGACATCATGCGCACCACCAACTCCATGGCATGCGCTGCCAAGAACAAGGGCAGCACCTGCATCGCTTGCGAAGGCACCGTGAACCAAAGCAAACGACGCTCAATCACAGCGGCCAAAAAACCCAGCGCTGTGTAGGTCAGCGCGTGTTGCCCCAGCAAGGCCGATTGGTGCACATCGGTGACCACCCCTAAAAAGAAGGCGATGCCAATGCCCACGATGCGTGGTTGATGCACACACCAAAACACCAACACCAAGGCCAAGAAATCAGGCATCCATGCCGCATTGCCCACCAGACTGATGTTGACCAGCATGTTGATCAACAAGGCGATCACCAAAGTCAGGGCGACAAACAAAGGATTGGCTGGCAGCAACAGCTGATGACCGCGCGGCATGATCATCGACGGCCCCCCTTCGCATTGGCAATGGGTTGCGGCTTTTCAATTTGCGGACGAGGTGGGGTGTGCTCATTGAGCGGGGTCAACACCATCACATGGCGGGCCCCTTGCACGTGGCCCAACGGCTCACACAAGATGCGGGCAAACGCCGTTTCGGCGCGGCGCTCGACTTTGGTCACCTTGGCCACGGGTACGCCAGGTGGATAAATGCCATCCACGCCACTGGTCGACAACAAATCGCCGACTTCAATGTCGGCGTTGGTGGCCATGAAGCGCAACTCCAGCAAGGGTGCGCCGCCCGACTCCCCATACGCCACACCACGCGCACCGGTACGGGTGTTGAGCACCGGAATCGAGTGTTCGCGATCGGTCACCAAAGTCACCTCGCTGACCAGCGGCAGCACTTGGGTCACCTGACCCAAGATACCAAATTCGTCCATCACAGGCGCACTGGCCTTGACGCCTTGGGCCAAGCCTTTGTCAATGATAAGTTTGCGGGTATAGGGGTCGGCTGCGTCGTACAGCACCTCTGCCACAAAACCGGTGCTGTCCAAACGCTCACGCAAACCCAAAAGCTCTCGCAATTGACGGTTTTCAAGCGCCAGCTGTTCAACCTGGCCCGAGCGCTTGGCTTGCACCAGCAGTTGCTGACGTACTGCACGCTCAGCGGCTTGCGCCGCATCACGCCCTTCAAAGTAATCGCTGCTGTATTCGGCCAAGGCCTGTGGACGCATGGCCAGCCATTGAACGGGATATAAAAACACGGACAGAACCGAACGCAAAGGCTGGGTCACCCCAAAACGCACATCGGCCACCATCAACAGCACCGACAAAGCGCTGAAGAGAAGCAGTTTAGAAACAGCCGAAGGGCCTTGTTTGAAGAAGGCCGGAGGGGATCTGTCGAGGGTGCCGAGTGGCACGTGCTTATTCGCTCGTGAAGATAGAGCCCAAGCGCTCCATGCGCTCAAGCGCCAAGCCACAACCGCGCACCACACAGGTCAGCGGGTCTTCAGCCACCAACACAGGCAGGCCTGTTTCTTCGGCCAACAAGCGGTCCAAGTCACGCAACAACGCGCCACCACCGGTGAGCATCATGCCGCGCTCGGCAATGTCTGCACCCAGCTCGGGAGGCGTTTGCTCGAGCGCGTTTTTCACGGCAGAGACGATGTTGTTCAGTGGGTCGGTCAAGGCTTCCAAGATTTCGTTCGACGAAATCGTGAACGAACGTGGCACGCCTTCGGACAGGTTGCGGCCTTTGACTTCCATCTCCTTGACTTCAGAGCCAGGGAAAGCAGAACCAATTTTTTTCTTGATCGCTTCCGCAGTGGGTTCACCGATCAACATGCCGTAGTTGCGACGGATGTAGTTGATGATGGCTTCGTCGAATTTGTCGCCACCGACGCGCACGCTGCCTTTGTAGACCATGCCGCCCAACGAAATCACGCCCACTTCGGTGGTACCGCCACCGATATCGACCACCATCGAGCCCGACGCATCGGACACGGGCAGACCCGCGCCGATGGCGGCGGCCATGGGTTCTTCAATCAAATACACCTCAGAAGCGCCAGCGCCCAAGGCCGATTCGCGAATCGCGCGACGCTCCACTTGGGTCGAACCGCAAGGCACGCAAATGATGATGCGTGGGCTGGGCTTCAACACCGAACGAGGGTGCACCATCTTGATGAACTGCTTGAGCATTTGCTCAGTCACGGTGAAGTCGGCAATCACGCCGTCCTTCATGGGACGAATGGCTTCGATGTTGCCGGGCACTTTGCCCAACATGGCCTTGGCTTCATGGCCTACGGCTTGAATGGTTTTTTTGCCTTGGGGGCCGCCTTCGTGGCGAATCGACACCACAGAAGGCTCGTCCAACACGATGCCTTTGTCGCGCACATAAATCAGGGTGTTGGCTGTACCTAAGTCAATCGCCAAGTCGGTGGAGAAATACCGACGAAAAGATCCAAACATCTCTGTCCTCTCTGGCTCTGATGAAATCACCAAAGCACCATATTGCTGGGTGGTCGCGGGCGCGAGCACAAAGGCGGGATAATACCGCATCGCCCGTAAATCACGGGTTTTTGACCCTTTATTGATCCTTCGCCGTATGTCACTGACACCCCAAGATATCAGCCGCATCGCCAATTTGGCGCGGCTTGAGCTGCAACCTGAGGAACAGGCTCGCATGCTCAGCAAAATCAACGACTTTTTTGGCATCGTCGAGCAAATCCGCGCCATCGATACCACGGGTGTGGTGCCCATGGCCCACCCGGTGGACGCCATGCCTGGCTCGCACATCGAACTGCGCCTGCGCCCCGATGTGGCCAGTGAACCGAATCGGCGTGACCTCAACCAACGCAGTGCCCCTGCGGTGGAACGTGGTCTGTTTTTGGTCCCTAAAGTGATCGAGTGAGGCCAAAAATGACAACTTTGCACCACATGGGTGTGGCCGAACTGGCCCACGCACTCCAGACCAAACAAGTCAGCGCAGTCGAGGTCGCCACCGCCTTTTTGGCCCGCACCGGTGGCAACCCACACAACACCTTTTTAGACATTGACAGCGAAGTCACGCTGACCCAAGCCCAAGCCAGCGACGCCCGCATCGCGGCAGGTACGGCCGGTGCACTAGAGGGCGTCCCCATCGCCCACAAAGACGTGTTTGTCACCCGCGACTTCGCCACCACCGCTGGCTCCAAAATTTTGAGCGGCTACCGTTCACCCTTTGACGCCACCGTGGTTCACAAACTGGGCAGCGCGGGCATGGTGACCTTGGGCAAAGTCAACTGCGACGAATTTGCCATGGGTTCGGCGAACGAAAACTCCGCTTACGGCGCAGTCACCAACCCATGGGACACCACGCGCATTCCCGGCGGCTCATCGGGCGGCAGCGCTGCCGCTGTGGCCGCCCGTTTGACACCCGCCGCCACTGGCACAGACACCGGTGGCTCGATTCGCCAACCCGCCAGCTTTTGCGGCATCACCGGCATCAAGCCCACATATGGCCGCGCCAGCCGTTACGGCATGATTGCCTACGCCTCCAGCCTCGACCAAGCGGGCCCCATGGCACGCAGCGCAGAAGACTGCGCCTTGCTGTTGTCGGCCATGTGTGGCCCAGACGTGGACCGCGATGCCACATCGTTGGATGTGCCCGCCGAAAACTTCTCCGCCAAGCTCGGCGACAGCTTGGCAGGTTTGCGCATCGGCATTCCCAAAGAGTTCTTTGGCGATGGTCTCGCAGCAGACGTGCGCACCGCGATTGACGCTGCGCTCAAAACGCTCGAAGCCCAAGGCGCCAAGCTCGTGCCCATCACCTTGCCCCGCACCGAGCTGGCCATTCCTGTGTACTACATCATCGCGCCCGCCGAAGCCAGCTCGAACCTGAGCCGCTTTGATGGTGTGAAGTTTGGCCACCGAGCCAAGGACTACACCGACCTCGTGAGCATGTACAAAAAAACCCGCGCCGAAGGTTTTGGCGAAGAAGTCAAGCGCCGCATCATGACGGGTGCCTATGTGCTGAGCCACGGCTACTACGACGCTTACTACCTGCAAGCCCAAAAAATTCGCCGCATGATTGCCGACGACTTCCAACGCGCGTTTGCCGAATGCGATGTGATTGCCGGCCCTGTGGCCCCCACCGTCGCATGGAAGCTCGGCAACAACGCCAGCGACCCGTTGGCCGATTACTTGGCCGACATCTTCACGTTGCCTGCTTCACTGGCTGGCTTGCCTGGCATGAGCATGCCGGTGGGCTTTGGCGAAGGCAAGATGCCCGTGGGCATGCAACTCATTGGCAACTACTTGCAAGAAGCGCGCTTGCTCAACGTCGCACACCAGTACCAACTGAACACCGATTTTCATAACGCCAAGCCGGAGGGCGTTTAAATGACTGCACCTAAGTTAGTTCAAGGCTACGAAGTCGTGATCGGCTTTGAAACCCACGCCCAGCTTTCTACCAATAGCAAAATTTTCAGCCGCGCCTCGGTGGCCTTTGGCGCCGAGCCCAACACGCAAGCCTGCGCGGTGGACATGGCCCTGCCCGGCACGCTGCCCGTGATGAACCTCGGCGCGGTCGAACGCGCGATTGAATTTGGCTTGGGCGTCAACGCGCACATTGCCGAGCGCAGCATCTTTGCGCGTAAAAACTATTTTTATCCCGACCTGCCCAAGGGCTACCAAATCAGTCAATTTGAAATCCCTGTCGTGCAAGGTGGCGAGGTGTCGTTCTTCTTGGAAGTTGACAAAGAGACCGTGCACAAAACCGTGCGCTTGGAGCGTGCCCACCTCGAAGAAGACGCAGGCAAATCACTGCACGAAGACTCAGCATTAGGTGGTGGGGGTCAAAGCGGCATCGACTTGAATCGCGCAGGCACACCGCTGCTTGAAATCGTCACCCAACCCGACATGCGCTCTAGCGAAGAAGCCGTGGCCTATGCCAAAGAGCTGCACAAAATCGTCACCTGGCTTGGCATTTGCGATGGCAACATGCAAGAGGGTTCATTCCGTTGCGACGCCAACGTGTCGGTGCGCAAACCCGGTGCGCCCTTGGGCACACGCCGCGAAATCAAAAACCTGAACAGCTTCAAGTTCATGCAACAAGCCATCGACTACGAAGTGCGTTGGCAAATCGACCAAATCGAAGATGGCCACGCGATTGAACAAGCCACCGTGTTGTTCGACCCCGACACGGGCGAAACACGCGCCATGCGCACCAAAGAAGATGCCGCCGACTACCGCTACTTCCCCGACCCCGACCTTCCGCCCTTGGTGATTGGTCGCGATTGGGTTGAGCGTGTGAAAAGCGAGATGGCCGAGTTGCCGCGCGTCATGGCCGAACGCTTTGTCAAAGACTACGCGCTGCCCGAATACGATGCCACCTTGCTCACGCAAAGCAAAGCTGCCGCCGCCTACTTTGAAGCCACAGCCAAAGCGTGCGGCCAACCCAAGCTGGCCAGCAACTGGATCATGGGTGAGGTGTCACGCCGCTTGAACAGCGACGAAGTGACGTTTGACACCATGCCCGTCAGCGCTGCGCAGCTGGGCGCGTTGATCTCGCGCATTCAAGACAACACCATCAACAACAACTCCGCAAAGCAAGTGTTTGAAGTGCTGTGGACCGACGGTACGAGCGCAGAAGGCGCTGCTGATCCAGCGCGTGTAGACGCCATCATCGAAGCCAAAGGCCTCAAACAGATGAACGACACCGGCGAACTGGAAAAAATCATCGACGAGGTGCTGGCCGCCAACCCCAAGAACGTGGAAGAGTTCAAGGCCGGCAATGCCAAAGCATTGAACGGCTTGGTCGGTCCGATCATGAAAGCCAGCAAGGGCAAGGCCAATCCCGCGCAGGTCAATGCCTTGCTGATGAAAAAACTGGGGTGAACCTTTTCAACCACAACACGCGTAGCACCATGACACCCCTCACCTTGATTCTTGTGCCCGGCCTGATGTGCGACCACAGCTCATGGGGGCCCGTGGCACCTGCGTTGTCTGCCCACATGCCTTGTCAGGTGGTGTCGCACGGCGAAGCCGACTCCTTGGTGACGATGGCGCAGCAAATTTTGGCAACCGCGCCGCCGCAGTTCCACATCGCCGGTCATTCCATGGGAGGTCGTGTGGCCTTGGAAGTGATGCGCTTGGCGCCCGAGCGCGTGTTGCGTTTGGCACTGCTGGGCACGGGCTACCAGGCCAAAGAAGCCGGTGCTGCCGGCGAAGCCGAAGTGCAAAAACGTCAGGCCTTGCTCGACATCGCCCAGCAACAAGGCGTTCGTGCCATGGCCCAGGCCTGGGTGCAAAACATGGTGGCACCTTCACGCTTGAGCGACGCCGTCTTGATTGAGAACATCGTGCAGATGTTCGAACGCAAGTCAGAAGCTACTTTCAAACGCCAAATCAAAGCCCTGCTCGAACGCCCCGACGCCAGCCATGTGTTGGCGCAGGTGCAGGCGCCCACGTTGGTGATGGCGGGCGAATTCGATGGCTGGGCCAGCCCACAGCAACATCAGGCCATCGCCGACTTGTTGCCCACACGTCCGCAGGTGGATGTGGTGGTGGGCGCCGGTCACATGATGATGATGGAGCAGCCTGAGGCTGTGACAGCCAGCTTTTTGAAATGGCTAACGTAAACCGTCAGCGCTTGGTGCACCTCTTGGCAACCGGTTTTAGTTAACGCCGTAACGCTCGCGGTACGCTTGGGTACGCGCCAAGTGTTCGCCCATGGCGTTGCCAGGCTGGGCATTCAAATAGGTCAGCAAATCGCTCAACTCGGCAATCGCACACACCTGCAAGCCCACCTGTTCGCGCACATATTGGACGGCGCTGTAGGGCACGTCTTTGGTGGTGCCATCGGCTTGTTTTTCGGTCGCCATTTCTTGACGGTCCAAGGCAATCGCCACTGCATGTGGCGTTGCGCCTGCAGCCTTGATAAGAGCAATCGATTCGCGGGCTGCGGTGCCTGCGCTCATCACATCGTCAACGATCAACACGCGGCCTTTGAGCGGCGCACCCACCAAGCTGCCACCTTCGCCATGGTCTTTGGCTTCTTTGCGGTTATAGGCAAAGGGCACGTTTTTGCCCAAGCGCGCTAGCTCAATGGCCACGGCTGCGCCCAAAGGAATGCCTTTGTAAGCAGGGCCAAAAATCATGTCGAATTCGATCCCACTTTGCATCAAGCGTTGCGCATAAAAGCTGGCCAGCTTGCCCAACTTGGCGCCATCATCAAACAAACCGGCGTTGAAAAAGTAAGGGCTCATGCGGCCCGCCTTGGTTTTGAACTCACCAAACTTCAACACGCCACAATCCAGCGAAAATTGCACAAATTCTTGCGCCAACGCATCGTTGGCAGCTGCACTCTGACTCATGGGGAAATTCCTTGTTCAAACTCACCAGCCTCAACCTCAACGGCATTCGTTCGGCCGCCCGCAAGGGCGTGGAAGCTTGGCTCGAAAAAGCCAACCCCGATTGTATTTGCGTGCAAGAAATCAAAGCCCAGGCCCCGGACATCGCGGGCAACTTTGACACCTTGGCCGGTTTACACGGGCACTTCCACTATGCCGAGAAAAAAGGCTACTCAGGCGTGGGCGTGTACACCAAGCACGAGCCCAGCGAGGTCATCGTGGGTTTTGACGGTGGCGAGTTCGATGCCGAGGGGCGTTATGTGGAGTTGCGTTTTGACACGCCTGCGCGCAAGCTGTCCATCATCAGCAGCTACTTTCCCAGCGGCTCATCCGGCCCTGAACGCCAAGACGCCAAGTTTCGTTTCCTGGCCGCGATGTACCCGCATCTGCAGCGGTTGAAGCAAGGCCGCGAGTTTGTGCTGTGTGGCGACATCAACATCGCGCACCAAGAAGCCGATTTGAAGAACTGGAAAGGCAATCTGAAGAACAGTGGCTTCTTGCCGGAAGAACGCGCGTGGATGACCCAACTGACCACCGAGGGCGGCGTTGTCGATGTGTACCGCCAACTGCAACCCGACACCACCGACGCTTGCTACACCTGGTGGAGCAACCGGGGCCAAGCCTATGCCAACAACGTGGGTTGGCGCTTGGACTACCACTTAGCCACGCCCGCTTTGGCCAACAAAGCGCGCAGCGAAGCAATTTACAAGGGCGAGAAGTTTTCAGACCATGCACCCATCACCATTGCGTACGAAGGCTTGCTGAGCTGATGGCTTATTTGTAAAAAGCTTCCACTTTGCCCTTGATCTTGATGATCAATGGATTGCCTTTGCGATCCAAGGTTTTGTGGGCCGGCACTTTGACCCAACCTTCGCTGATGCAATATTCCTCCACATCAAAGCGTTCTTTGTCGTTGAAACGAATCCCGACATCATGTTCAAACACAGCGGCCACATAGTGTGGGCTGCGAGGGTCAATCGACAAATGGTCGGGCAATTCAGGGCGTGAGGTAGCGTCAGTCATGGCGTGATTTTCCATGATTCTGACCATCAAGGCCGATCAGCTGTTGCGCGCATAAACTTGCTAGGGTGAACCTACCCACCCTCCATCAATTACGGACTGCGCTGTTGTTTTCGCTGGCATTTTTTGCCATCGATTGGTTGAGCTACATCCATCCCCTGGGGCACCTCAACATCACCCCCTGGAACCCACCTGCCGCGCTGGAGGTTCTGTTTTTGTTTTCAGCCAGTATTTCTTGGTTGGCATGGGTCTACATCACCCTGGGTATTTCAGACTGGTTGGTACGGGGCTCGTTTATTTTTTCGCCTGCGGTGGTGTTGGGCAATGCGTTGTTGGTCCTTTGTTATGCAGGCATTGCCGCCAGTTTGCGCAGGGTGTTGCACGGCAAAGCCCATTTGCGCGATCCGGTGGAGGTGGGCTCTGTGAGCGCCATCACCTTTGTGGGGGCTGTGGTCACTGCATGTTTGTACATCAGCCTGCAAACTTGGATTGGCGCCTTACAAGCGGCAGACTACTGGACAGCATTGCACCGCTTTGTGGTGGGCGACTTGCTCGCACTCATGATTGCCTTGCCTTTGTTCTTTGTGGCCACCGACCGGCGTCGCAAGCACCAGTACCGACAGATGTTTCGGGCCCGCTCATTCCAAGGCTTGATGGTGGGCTTGCTGGTCTGCATGAGTTTTATTTTTTCGCTGCCTTTGGCGCAGCAAATGAAATATTTCTTTTCTTTGTTTTTTGTCATCGGCTTGATCGCAGCCACCCATTCGCTGCCCGGCGCCACTTTGGCTTCGGCCTTGGTTCAACTGCCTTTGGTGTTTAGTGCCACGCGTGCTGGCACCCTGCCCGAGACCTTGCTGGACATGCAAATTGTCATGCTCATGTTGTCGCTCACTGGCTTGATCATTGGCACCGTGGTAGACGAACGCATGCGCGCCGAAGAACGCTTGCGCGAAAGTTTGCAACTGGTGGCAGCAGGCGAGTTGGCCGGATCTTTGGCGCATGAGCTGCATCAACCCATGAGCGCACTCTCGGCCTATGCCGAATCTGCGCTGTTGCTGCAAGCCCAACACGACCAAGGGGTGGACGTGCGCGACACGCTGAACCAAACCCTGCGCCGCATCGTCGACGAAACCCTGCGCGCCACCCGCATCGTCAAAGGTTTGCGCAGTTTTTTCATCAGCGGTGTGTCGGCTTTGCAAGAAGTGGATGCGCAGGCCTTGATTGAAGACAGCTTGGCGCGCGTGCAAGGCAAAGCCCAACAAGCCCAGGTGCAGTTGCAAGCAAGCTACCCGCCCATACCCATTTCATTGGTCGTGGATCCGGTGCAAATCAGCACTGCCTTGAGCAATGTGTTGAAGAACGCGATCGAAGCGTCGCCTTCAGGCGCCACTGTTCGGGTTGAACTTTCATTAGAAAAAAATCACACGGCCAGTATTCGTGTTTTGGACATGGGGCCTTTGCTCACGCCGGATGAAGCCGATTTGATCTTTCGTCCTTTTTATTCACAAAAGAAAGAGGGCCTTGGTTTGGGCCTGTCTGTCAGCCAATCCTTGGTCGATAACAATGACGGCATCTTGCGCTACCAAGACAAACCTGAGAAATGTTTTCAACTTCTTTTGCCCACACGCGAGTTGATCGATGAGTGACAGCCGTTTGATCTGCATCGTTGACGATGACCCTGCCGTACGCGATTCGCTGTCGTTGATGCTCGGACTCAAGGGCTTTGACTGCCGCAGCTACGACAGTGGGGAAGCGTTTTTGAGCGCCTTGCCCGCACGTCCTTGCTGTTTGATTTTGGATTTGCACATGGCAGGCTTGGACGGTCTGGGTTTGCAAGCACAGCTCAAGGCGCAGCACATACCGGTTGAAATTGTGTTTCTCACCGCTTTCGCGGATACCCACACCATGCGCCAAGCTTTCTTAAATGAAGCCACCGATTTTCTAGAGAAGCCCGTGGTGCTCGAACGTTTGCTAGACGCTTTGGAGCGGGCGTTTGCACGTTTACAAACCATCCATCCACTCACCAACGACGCGCAGGGGTTTCATTTGCTCACGCCCCGTGAGCGCGAAGTTTTGGACGCCATTGCCCAGGGCCTCACCCACCGCGAAGTAGGTGAACGGCTGGGCATCAGCCCACGCACCGTTGAAGTCCATAAAGGGCGCGTGATGGACAAGCTAGGCACCAAAACCTTGGCGGAGTTGCTGCGCCGCGCCATGCAACAAAGTAAGTAATTTTTCGATCAGGGCACGCCCTTACGTGCGCGGGCGAATATTCAAACAGTCCAAAAATTCCTACAGTGGGCAAACATCGTAGGAATTACACATGTTTGTACAAACCATTCTGCAAGTGCTGAATCGAAACCATCGGCCAAGACACCGCAAGCTGACCGACCCCATGTATCCCGACAGCCCCGCGTCGGACACCGCCAATGTGCGCACAGGTTTGGTCTGGTTTTTGATCGTCGTTTTGCTTGCCTTGTCTTTCGCGCTGGTTTGAAAGGAACTTCTATGCCCGCCTCTTACTTGAAGTTCTTAGCTGTCGTTCATGCTCTGGATGCCGAGTCCAGCGCATTTCGTGAGCTCGATCCACTCGCCTTGCGTTTGCTGGAGACCATTGCCATCAAACACCATGCCGGCGAGCCATTGACGGCCATGAAAGCGACCATGTTGCCGGCCACGGCGTCGCAATCGACGATGCATCGCAAGCTGACACTGTTGTTGAACTTAGGCATGGTTAAGATGGTGCACAAAGACAATAACCGACGAACCAAGTTCATCGAACCCACGGAAAAAGCCGAAGAGCATTTTTGTAAATTAGGCCAAGCCATGGGCAATCTGCTTGCATCCTCTCGTGACAACTCAACAACGCATCCCCACACCGCCCACACTTGACCATCCTGCGCATGGCGTCGTTGTGATCGTCGGAGCAGGGCCCGCCGGTTTGATGGCAGCCGAACTGCTCAGTGCCCATGGGGTTGCTGTGCATGTGTACGACAGCATGCCCTCGGTAGGACGTAAATTTTTACTCGCTGGCTTGGGCGGTTTAAACCTCACGCACGCAGAGCCTAGCGCGCACTTTGTCACCCGTTATGCCGAACGCAGCAGCGCATGCGCGCAGTGGTTAAGTGACTTTGACGCAAACGCCATTCGCGATTGGGCCAAGGGCTTGGGCGTTGAGACCTTTGTGGGCTCGTCCCAGCGCGTGTTTCCCCTCGACATGAAAGCAGCCCCACTGCTGCGCGCATGGTTGCACCGCTTGCGCCACCCTGAGCAAGGCATGCCCGTGACGTTTCATATGCGCCACCGTTGGAACGGTGAGCTGACACACAGGGTGCCCGCAGCGACCGCACAAAAACACGCGTTTGAATTGCAATTCGATACACCGCAAGGCACGGTCAATGCGCAAGCCGACGCCGTGCTGCTCGCTCTGGGTGGTGGTAGCTGGGCGCGCTTAGGTTCGGATGGTGCATGGGTGCCGTGGTTACGCCAGATCGGCGTAGACGTGGCTCGTTTGCATCCCAGCAATTGCGGCTTTGATGTGCAGGGCGGTTGGAGTGAACACCTGCGCAGCCAGTTTGCGGGCCAACCCCTGAAGTCGTGTGCATTGACCTTCACCGATGCACAAGGCCATCGCTTTGAGCGCCGCGGCGAATTTGTAGTCACCGCCACAGGCATTGAAGGCAGCTTGGTCTATGCGGCTTCGGCGTTGTTACGCGATGCGATTGAACACACGGGCAGCGCAACACTGCATTTGGATTTGTTACCCAACTTCACGCCAGAACGGGTATTGGCCGAGGTGTCGCACCCACGTGGCTCGCGCTCGCTCTCTAGCCATCTGAAAAGCCGCCTCAACCTCAATGCGCTGCACTTGGCTTTGTTGCATGAGGTGTTAAGCAAAGACGCCATGCTGGACGCCGTGCAACTGGCGCAAGCCTTGAAGCACTTGCCCATCACCTTGGGTGCTGCGCGCCCCATCGACGAAGCCATCAGCACAGCCGGCGGCGTGACATTGGAAACCCTGGATGAGCAGCTGATGGCCCGCGCCCTGCCTGGCCTGTTTGCTGCTGGCGAAATGCTCGATTGGGAAGCCCCCACAGGCGGCTACTTGCTCAGCGCATGCTTGGCCAGTGGGCGTGTGGCTGCGCGCGGCATTCACAGGTTTTTATCGGCCTGAACCCTGCTCACGCCGGACGTTGCGCCAGCATGTCCGTGTTGGCCGCTTCATAAGCCGCCGCGACTTGCAACAAAGCAGCGTCACCCTGCGGTTTGCCCATCAGCTGCAAACCCATAGCCCAAGCTTGCGTGGCATGAAAACCTGCTGGCACGCTCAGCGCAGGCAATCCGCCCAAGGTGGCATAGATGGTGCACTCCATCCATCGGTGGTAGGTATCCATCGTGCGCTCGCCAATGCGCTCTGGCCAACGCTGTGCCAAAGCAAAAGGCCACACCTGTGCCACAGGCAGTGCGATCACATCGACCTTGTCAAACAAGGTCAACAGGTGGTGATAGAAACTGGTGCGGATTTGGCTGGCTTTGTAAAAATCGGTGTGGCGCAACGTCTGCGCGTGGTCGTACTCCCACAAAGCCTCGGGCTTGATGTGGTCACGCGCCTGCGGCAAAGCCATCAATGCGCCCACACGCGGCCCCACCAAGGCGCGCCGCCATGCCAGCCAGCACTGCCACAAACGGTCCGTGTCAAACCCAAGCGCGAGTGGCGTGACGATGGCGCCTTGCTCGGCCATGCGCTGCAAAGCTTGTTCGCAGATATCCAAAATGCCGGACTCCATGGCCAGGTAGCCATTCAAATCACCCAACCAATGCGCACGCCTTTGAGCTGCGAGGCATCGCACACCAAACTATCCGCACTGAAGGACGACGACAGCGACAACGGCACCCGCGAGTCATGCCCCGACTGGACTTGCAGCAGTTTGGCCAAGTCGGTCACCGTGCGCGCCATCGGCCCTTCGGTACTGAGCTGATCGACCCACACATCGGCGCCCGGGCCATAAGGCACGCGCCCTTGGCTGGGGCGCATGCCAAAAATATGGTTCCATCCAGCGGGGTTGCGCAGCGAACCCATGAAGTCTGACCCATCCGCCACAGGCAACATGCGCTGTGCCAACGCCACCGCAGCCCCACCGCTGCTGCCACCGGCGCTCACTTGCTGGTCCCATGCATTCGGGGTCGCACCGAACAACGTGTTGAAAGTGTGGGAGCCCAAACCCAACTCAGGCATATTGGTTTTACCCACCACGATGCTGCCAGCCGCTTTCATGCGTGCTGCCATCACAGAGTCTTTTTTGGCTACCGCGTCTTTGAGCAATGGGCTGCCCAGGGTGGTGGGAAAGCCCATCGTTGTGCCCGTGTCTTTGATTGCCTGCGGCATGCCGTGCATCCAACCGCGTGAATGGCCTGCTGCCAGCTCGGCATCACACACATCGGCTTGCGCCAACAGTGACGCGTCGGGGGCCAGATTGACGATGGCGTTGTACACAGGGTTGAGCCGATGGATACGCGTCAAGTACGCTTGCATGACCTCACGGCACGACACCTGTCGTGCATGAATGGCTTGCGACAGCGCGTCGGCATGAAGGTCGGTGATGGGGTCGTGGTGTGAGGTCATTGGCTGGCCATTATGATGGCGGTATTGCTCCGATTTCACCTGTTTTCCCCCATGTTTCGTACTCTCCTCAAATCCAAAATTCACCGCGTTGCCACCACCCAGTGCGAGCTTCATTACGAAGGCTCGTGCGCGATTGATGAAAACTTGCTCGACGCCGCCAACATTTGTGAGAACGAACAAGTCCACATCTGGAACATCAACAACGGCGAACGCTTCATCACCTACGCCATCAAAGGCGAGCGTGGCTCGGGCATGATTTCTGTGAATGGTTCGGCCGCACGTCGTGCCAGCGTGGGTGACTTGCTGATCATTGCGTCTTTCGCGCAAGTGCATGAAGACCAAGTGGCCGCGCATGAACCGCAATTGGTGTTTGTGGATGAGAAGAATCAACAGGTGGGTTTGCGTCACCATGTGCCCACGCAAGCGGCGCCTGGGCATGGGACGGATGAGTGTTGAGCTGAGTTCTACCGAGTCTTGAAAGCCCGCCTTGCGTGAGCTTATTTTTAGAAGTAAAAACCTACGCCTATCTTTTCAAGCGAAAGTGGTACCAGGTAAGAGTTCATAGACGCGATTATCTGAATTCAGTGAAATGCATCAGCCACACAAACACGATCACGCCCCGTATTTTTAGCGGCATAAAGCGCTTCATCCGCATGGTTGATTGTTGCCAGCAAATCGTCAGTGTCTTGATGTGCCGCCACGCCAATTGACAAAGAGAAATTGACAATTTGCTGCTCCCCCAGCATCACGTTTTGTTCGCGTATTTGTTGGACGATGCTTTGTGCAATTTTTTGTGCATCGACTAGACCGCAATGAGGCAAGATGGCACAAAACTCTTCGCCCCCATAGCGCCCCAGCACATCATCAATGCGCATGGCATTCATCAATAACCGGGCGCAGTGCGCAAGCACCTTATCGCCTCCCAAATGACCAAAACTGTCGTTGATCGATTTGAAGTGGTCAATATCAATCATCAACACGGCATAGGCATCGTTGACTTGTGCGATGCGCGTGGCATCTTCAAAAAAAGCGCGACGTGTCAACACGCCGGTTAACACATCGCGGCGGCTGAGCTCTTCAATCAACTTGCGTTGGTGTTCGTGCACCATCACAAAAAATCCAATCGATGAACTCACGATGAACAACGCCCCGACGATGAGAACCCCCAACTGACTGGCCGAATTATCAATCGTCCCTGAAGTTGGCTGTGTTGCCAAAACTGTGACAACCGCTCTGAAGCAATACATTGCCGCCATGATGCCCAATGTAGAAGCCAGCAACACCACAGAGAAAGAGAGCGGGCGTTGAGACTTTTTGACAATCAACGCACAGGCTTCAAACAAAATGACCGACAGTGCGACACAAACGGTGACCGTTGGCACCGTCAGCGAAAAGCCACCCCACAGCCACAACAACAAGCCCGCCAAACCTACCGCAACCACGGCCAAGCACCGACGCATGGGGAAAGCTGTTTCATAAAACTTGCACACAGTGGCAAGACATGCAGCGCCTGAAGAAAGCAAAATGACATTCGCAAGAAATATTCCGAAGATTTCGGAAATTTGTCCTCGCAAAAAAATCAGCACCATGGCCACGCCTGCACTGGCCGAAGCGATGGACCATTGCTTGAAACCGTAATCTCTCTCGCTGCTGGAGGAACCCAACAACCACGCCATGAGTGAAATCAACAGCGCCAACAGTGCAAGTGCGAACAGCAGAGTTCGCGCGTCTAATTCCATGACCTCTCCAACATGCAAATCAATTCAATAAATGACTTTACTGCATGCGTTGTGGGTATGCTTGCGCTTTCGTCATTCACAGGCTGTGATTTATGCGCAAGTGCTTAGCCAGAATCGTGATTGCTCTTATCGGCTTGCAAGCGAGCTTTGTTGCGCATGCCCTGCCTTCCTTCTCAGAGCAGACCGAACTCGCATGCAAAGCCTGCCACTTGACTATCGGTGAGCTGACACCAACGGGGCGTCAATTCAAGCTCAAAGGCTATACACAAGGCACGCGTGTCATGCCGTTCTCGTTCACCGGAACAGCCTCTGTCACCAAAGTGAAAAACACTTCGAGCAGTGCAGACCCCAGTGTGACCATGCCCAAAAATGGCAACCCAATTCCTGAGGAAGCAAATTTTTATGTGGCCGGTAAATTGTCAGACCACATCGGTGGAAATATCAAATGGACCGCCAGCGCTGCCAACACCGATCCGCTGTATGGCAGCTCGGGCGTGCAAACGGGCACGCGTGTTGGACATGATTTTTTTCTTGACGCAAGCGATCTGAGGTTTGCCAAGCAAGATCAGGTGGGAACAGACGTTCTCACATGGGGTGTCACACTGAACAATGCACCCGCAAGCCAAGACCTGTGGAACACCACGCCTGTTCACACGTTTCCCTATCGAACTTCGAGCTTGCTGAATGCGTGGGGAACTGGCCAGTTTGGCCCCACCACGATGATGGACGGAGGTTTGAATTCGCAAACAACGGGCTTGGGTATTTATGCCATGGTGAGTGACGGTATTTATATCGAGTTAAGCAATTACTTCAATTCCTCGCCTCGCTTATCGGCCCTGCAGCTGTCAGGGCAAGTGAACACCATCAACGCGAACGCCAATCCCTATTGGCGATTGGCATGGAACCATGTCAATGGCAACCATTCGTACATGGTGGGCGCATTTGGCATGGTGACGCATCTGGCGCGTGATCCGTATGTGGCAGGGTCGGCCTCTGGCAAGTACACCGACACGGGCTTGGATGCGCAATATCAGCACATCACAGACACCCATTCCATATCTGCCCAAGCCACCTACATCCATGAGCAAGTTGATTGGGGCGCACGTTCTGTGGGGCGCAGCCATGACAACCCATCTGGAAATCTATCCACCTTCAAAACCAAGTTGACCTACGACTACGCACGAACCTACGGTTCTAGCGTTTTTTATTTCAACACCAATGGCAGTACCGACAACTTGTACTGGGCATATAACGCGGCGGCGACTACGGGCGCTTGTAACCAAACCAATTCAATGCTGGCTTATTGTTCAGCCACAGGCACACCTAAAACGAGTGGCATGGGCTTTGAGCTTTACTACGCACCCATGCCCAACGTCCACATCGCCCTTCAGCAAACTTACTACAAGAACTTCTTAGGCGGCGCAACTTTTATCGATAACTCGTCAGGCAATAACCGCTCCGCCAGCGACAACAACTTGACCTATTTGTACGTCACATACGCACACTGAACGTTGGCTTACGTTGCTTTATGCAACCACATGACACATTGGTTCTAGAGCATATTTGTTATTGAAACAACACGGCGCCAAAACTACGATTCTGGTTGTTCTTTATTCAACCAATCCCATGAGATTTGCATTCGTTACGTCTTTGATTTCGGCCGCGCTGATTGCCATCGTGAGCGCTGTTTCTGTTCTGGTTCTTTCTTGGATTTATCCAAGCGTTTCAAACCATGAACCATCACCAGAGATGAAAACCGAGATCTCGTGGGGCCAAGGGAGCTAACGATGAAACCTCGTTTGATCATCGCCTTGATGCTGTCCATTGCCAGCATCAGCACCGCATCCATTCTTTTTTTGGATGCCCCAAGCAAATCATCGATCAAGCGCGCCACATCGCAGCCGACGATCGAAATTAAATGGGGGGAAGGCTCGGAGGCTGGCGTACCCGAGGAGGCAACCACGCTGAATACAAATTCAGCCCCAGTCAACGTCGACGAAACCTACGTTTTTGCTGGCAAATGTTCTAACGGCAATTCCTATCGGATTGTTTCGTATCAAAAAGTCATGTCCGGTAATGTGCGTTCGTATTACGACTACAGCGGTCCTGCCGGAACTGGGACCATCCAATCAGAAACCGAGCCGAAAGTCATGGCCGTTCGCGTCTGTCGCAGCGCCGCAGAAATCATCAGTGCCCAGTATTGGGAATCGCGCTGATACAAGTGGATTTAGAACAACAAGTCGCGTTTATAAAAATTGTGTGGGGCAATGCGCTTCTGTATTAAAAAGCCATTCTTAAGCGCAAACACATGCAAACTAAACAACTGTTTATAGTTAATTTATGCAAATTTATATTTATTCAAACAGCATACCTACAACCAAAGTTTAATTGAAGCGCATAGAGTGAGTCAGTAGCATGACTTATTCATGGATGCACTTCACAAGAAATCACTGCTCATTATTGATGACCATCCGGTCTACCGCGATGCATTGAGTGAAAAGCTCGCCAGTGAATTTGCACCAGATGGTATTCATGTGGCGGTTGCGAGCAACGCCAGCGAGGGCCTGGACGTGATTGCGCAGTCCAACAAACACTGGGTCATCTTGCTGGATATTTTGATGCCTGGACTCAGCGGTCTTGCAGGGATCAAGATTTTCAAAGAATTGCACAACGTCGAACAAGTGGTCGCCATTTCAGGACTCGACGAACACTCATGGGAGCCTAAAACGGTTTCAGCCGGAGCTTCCATGTTTTTGTCCAAGAACAGCACGGCCGAATTCATTGTGCGCAAGCTCAGGCCTTTGATGACGCTTCAATCAGACTACGTCGTTGCCAGCAAAAATCCTGAACCCAAAGAATTTCGACTCACGCAACGTCAGCTCGAGGTGCTGGATTTAATTTCACGAGGTCATCCCAACAAAGTGATCGCAGATTACCTGGACATCAGCGAACAGACGGTGAAGATTCATATCAACCAAATCTTCAAAGAGCTGCGCGTGTTCAACCGAACACAAGCCGTGCTGAAGGCGCAAAAGCATCAACTGCTCCCCTGATGGCGCGTGCGCCGCGCCACCTTTGAAACCAGCACCTGCAAGGACAGCAAAGCCGTGAAGCTCAATTCTGAACTCAGTGAAGCTAGTCATGGCAAGTTAAAAGAAGACGAGCTGAACAAGATTTACTTGATGCGCGAGAAATCAGCGCACATCACCAAAGCCGCTCGCTCCGCCACGCTCGCCAATGTGTTAGCACCTTTGCTTTGCATTCCGGTTTTCAAAGGTGAAGTTGACCCTTTGCATTTAGACATTTGGCTCAGCTACATGTTCAGTGTGGTGGTGATCCGAACATGGATCGTGTTCCAGTTGGAATACAAGGCAGAAGCCATTGTTGATCCCAGACACAACTTACGCATGATGACCTATGCCGTCGGCATTGTGGGCTTTGGCTGGGGACTGGGCTGGGTGTTAATGGCGCCCGATTTGCTGATGGTGAATCGGATGATTTATGTGTACATGATCACGGCCGCGATGATCTCGGGCATGTTTGCATACAGCGTCAACAGCGCCACATTCTTTGCATTCACACTCCCCATCATGATTCCGTCCTTGAGCACGGCTTTGTGGTCAATCGATTTCTTACCTTGGCCATTTACGGTGGGTTTGGCTTCGCTCTACATCGTTGTATTTAGCATTGCCAAGAATTTCGCCAAGACGTTTGAGGAATCCGTCAGCTTTAGATTTCGCAATGAACGGCTGTACCAAGAGTTGGCCAATGAGCGAGATCAATCTGTCGCCGCCAATGTGGCGAAATCTAAATTCATTGCCGTGGCCAGCCATGACTTGCGACAGCCCATGCATGCTGTGAACGTGTACCTGGATTTGGTCAACATCGACAACTTGCCCACGGCAGAACAAAAGTCGATGGCCAAAATCAAAAACAGCATCACAGCACTCAATGCGATGTTTGATTCTTTGCTCAACATCAGCAAACTCGACGCTGACGTGATGCAGGTTAACGAACGTGTTTTCCGATTGGAAGAGCTGGCAAGCACGCTGCACGATTTGACCGAAACAAAAGCCAACAACAAAGGGCTGGCGTTAAACATCATTTGTCCTGAGTTGATTGTTCGCGGCGATAAGCTATTGCTTCAGCAAATCATGACCAACCTGGTGGCCAACGCCATTCAATACACAGAGGGCGGTGAAATTGAAGTGAAGTTCTCCACCGAGCAAGATCAGTTGGTGATGGAAGTTCGTGACACAGGTTGCGGCATTGCAGAGTCAGAGCAGCATCAAATTTTTCAGCAATTTTTCCGTGCTGATAAAACGCGCGCCTTGCACGATGGTCTAGGGCTTGGCCTGTCAATCGTGAAACGATTGTGCGATCTGATTGGGGCAGAAATTCGCGTCGTCTCAGAAGAGGGGATTGGCTCCTGCTTTATTGTCAAGACAACATTTGTGGCGTCTGCCAGCGAAGAAGAAATTAATCTCACCCGCGTGTTCTCGCCACCCAGCCACACCCAGCAAAGTTTGCAAGGCAAATGCATCGCTGTGATTGAAGACAATCCCATCATCGTTGAGGCATATCGACATACACTGGTGAACAAAGGGGCTCATGTTCAGGTGTTGTCTGAGTATGAAAACGAACTCGACATCCAACTTGAAACCATTGATCACATTGATTGCGTTCTCTGTGACTACCGCTTGAGCGAAACAACAGGCGATCGATTGATTGAGAAAATTCGAGAAAACTTCAACGAAGAAATTCCTGCCATCATCGTGACTGCAGACACGTCACCCTCACACATCAATCTGTTTGCGAAGCTCAACGTGCAAGTGCTGCACAAGCCCATCAGTTTTCAAGAAATTGCCTTAGCCATTGAAAAAACAATCCAATCCACTTCATAAGTCGTTTTTGTTGCTGCAGCGTTTTTGGCCTGCTGCCTTGCATGTTTCGCCTCAAGAAAAACGACGGATGGTGTTTGGTGCAGGTCTGGGTGTTTTGTTTGCTGGGGTTCTGAGTCGCTATATAGGACAGGGCCTTGACCCTTGGCTGGTAGCGCCTATCGGCGCAAGTGCCGTGTTGGTATTTGGCGTGCCGTCGAGTCCTTTGGCACAGCCTTGGTCGGTGGTGGGCGGCAACACCTTGTCAGCGTTGGTGGGTACGGCCATCGCCTTCATGTGGGAGGGCGACTTGGCCATCGCCGCGGCGCTCGCCGTTGCGCTGGCAATTGCAGTCATGCTGTGGGGGCGTTGCTTGCATCCACCTGGCGGGGCCTGTGCGCTGTTGGTGGTGTTGATGCACAAACCCTCTTGGCACCTGGTGCTGTTTGGGTTCTTGCTGAACTCTGTGCTTTTGGTGATTGCAGGTTGGGTCTACAACCATTTGACGGGGCGCAGCTATCCCCATCATGCCAAAGTGGACCGGGATGCGTCCGACGGAATGAATCGATTTACGCAACACGACCTCAATGCCGCACTGGCACATTACCAAGAACTGATCGATGTGGACCCCACCGATCTCGCGCAATTGCTTCAATACGCCGAATCAGCCGCCTACCAGCGCACCTTGGGTGACTTGCGTTGTGTAGAAGTGATGTCACGATCGCCCTATGCCGTGGAATTTGGATCGTCTTTGTCTGAAGCATGGGCGTTGATGCAACGCCATCATGTCAAAGCGCTGCCCGTGGTCGATCGCGCACAACGCGTGGTGGGCATCATCACCTTGGCTGATTTTCTAAAGCATGCGCAGGTGGATGGCTACATGAGTCTGTCAGAACGACTCAAACATGTTTGGCAACATTCAGGCTTATCGCACAGCGACAAGCCCGAAGTGGTCGGCCAAATCATGACGCGTCGTGTCCGGGTCGCCAGCGCACAGAGCTATTTGGCAGAACTGCTGCCCTTGTTTTCTCAAACCGGACACCATCACTTACCCGTCATCGATTCAGAAAATCGCTTGATCGGTATCTTGACCCAATCCGATGTGGTGAGCGCTTTGGTCAAAGCGGTAAGACCACACGCCATGCCACCAGCATCATGAAAAACACTTTTTTTAGCTGGATGCTGTGTCTCTTAGGATTCGTTCATTCCATCTCACTGGCACAGCCAACGCATGCAGACCCTCAGCAGACCATGGCGTTGCTGAATCAAATTTACTTCTCTGAAGAGTTCTCTGCCATCCATCGCCAATTGACGTTTCCAACCGCGCAGCCCAATTTGGCACAACGCACGGATGAGACCAAAGCCACCAAGCTGCAAGTTCAAACATTGAGCAGCTGGCAAAGAGAGTTTGAAATTCGAATGGCACGCGTGGTTGAAGCGCAAAAAAATGCGCACTCTCCCAATACAAAGGTCTATCAACAATTCTCAGACAACGTGGGCGTGATTTACCAAAAATTGAAAAACAAAAAAATCAACTTTGGACAAGCCAATCAAGATTTGGTCACGGCGCAGAAATCACTGGTGCTCGAACCAGAAGCGCCGCGCAATGAGAAAGTAGTCAAAGACAATTCAACACCGCTCACCTCTCGGCCTTACATCTCCACACCTCAACAGCCTGCGCAAGCTGCACCGACAGCCCCTGTCCAGCCCGTGCGCAGCGCAAAAGCCAGCGGCTCTTCGAAGAGTGTGTGTGATCAAAAGCAAATCATGCTTGATTCGCTGTTGCAAGAAAAAGAAAACTGGGAAGGTGTGACGTCTTCTTTGAATGAATCTTTAAAGAAATCAACCGATCGTGAGATCGCCCAACAAACCCAAGACATGCAATCGGTGGCCAGAGAAGAAAAAATCAAAGAGCTGTCGATGTACCGTACAAAGAACTGTCGTTAGAAGGCACGATCCCATGTGGACCCAACGTTTTTGCAAAGGGCAATTTGTTTTCATACTGCTTCTACTGGTACTCAGTGGCTGGGGCATGGCACATGCGCAAACCACGCCGGTGCTAGAGGCCGAGGCCAGTAAGTTTCGACGCACAGGCAGTTATGCCGAGGTTGAACAGCTTTGCCAAACCCTGGCCAAAAACCACCCCGACACTGCACGCTGCTTTCACATCGGTCACTCCGCCGAGGGGCGCCCCATGTGGGCCATGGCGGTGAGTCGAAGCGGCGCCTTGACACCGGCACAAGCCAAACATCTTGGAATTCCTGTGGTACTGGCAATTGGCGGCACACACGCAGGTGAAATCGATGGCAAAGACGCAGGTCTGATGTTGGTCCGTGACTGGTTAAAAAATCCGCCTGCCAACGATCCCTTGAAGCACCAAGTTTTTCTCTTTGTTCCGGTGTTCAATGTGGACGGTCATGAGCGACCTAGCCCGTACAACCGCCCAAACCAAAATGGTCCCAGCTTGCAAGGCGAACGGGTCACGGCACAACGCATCAACCTCAACCGTGACTGGATGTTGGGGCAATCGCCCGAGATGAATGCCATGCTGGAGCTGGTGGAGCAGTGGGACCCATTGTTGACTTTGGATTTGCACGTCACCGATGGCGTTCGATTTCGCCACGATGTGTCTTTGTCCATGTCCCCCATGTTCAGTGCAGACGAGCCTTTGACAGAAATGTCAGAGCACATGCTGTCAGAACTGATGCAGCGTCTGATCGCCAAAGGCCATCGCCCTCTGGACTTCACACCGGTGTTGCTGGATTTTGAGAATCCCCGATCCGGCATCATGCGCGATGCAGATGCGCCTCGCTTCTCGCACGTGTATGCCGTGCTGAGAAATCGAATTGGGGTTTTGGTTGAAGACCATGCTTGGTCACCATACGCGCAACGGGTTCAAACCAGCATGGATGTGTTGATCGCTGCACTGGAGTTGATGGCCAAAGATGGCCGCCAACTTTTGATGGTGGCACTCAACGCCGATGCGCATTCTGAAAAAATGCAGACCGAAACCGTCGCGCTGGATTGGCAAAACATGCTCGAAGCAGGCATCGACATACCAACGGGCGAAGTGGACTTGCTGGGCTACGAATACACCACGCATCTTGAAGCGCCCATCGTCGGTGGACGTCACATCACTTACCACCTCAACCAACCTGCTGTGTGGCATATGCCGGTGTATGGCGGCATTCAACCTGTCAACGATGCCATCGTGACGCTGCCTCAGGGGGGTTATCTCATTCCCGCAGGATGGGCTTCTGTGGTGGTGCCTTATCTTCAAAAGCACCAGATCAAGTACCAAACGCTGCCTCACGCCATTCAAGGGGCCGAGGTTCAAGCCCTGCAAGTCAATCCTGACAGCATTTCATTTGATTCCAGAACTTTTCAGGGGCGCTTGCGTACCAATATCAGTGGTGAGTGGGTCGCAAAGCGTGCCAATTTGTTGCAAGGCTCTATTTATGTGCCCATTCGCCAAGCACGCGCTTTGTTGGCAGCACACTTGCTCGAGCCCATGTCCCCGGATTCATTGTCTCGCTGGGGCTTGTTCAACACGGCTTACGAAGTCACCGACCACATCTCTAACCATCGGCAATTGCAAATTGCGCAATGGATGTACCGAGAAGATCGGCGCATCCGTGAACGCTATGGCGAATCGTTGCACCAAAAGTTGCCTGCCTTGCGCAAGGAATACCAAACCCGGATGGACCGCGATGATCGCTTCCGAGAAGACCCCGAGCAACGCATTGATTTTTGGATCAGTCAAATCCCGTATCACGACCCCACCTTCAATCAGTATCCAGTTCTGAGGATTGGACGCTCACCGCAGCCCTAGCCTGACGCTAGAGCCTCACCACGCGTCGATGGATTAACATTTCAAAATGCTTCATTACGAAACCGTCCCAGTCACCCCGTTCCAACAAAACTGTTCCATCGTCTGGTGCGATGAAACCATGAAAGCCGCCATCATTGATCCCGGTGGCGATTTGGATACGTTGCAAGATGCTTGCAAACAATTGGGCGTCACGCTGGAACAAATTTGGATCACCCACGCCCACATCGACCATGCAGGTGGCACGGCTGAATTGGCGGAGCGCTTGCACTTGCCCATCATCGGCCCACATGAGGGCGATCAGTTTTGGATTGACGGTTTGGCGCAAGCCGCTGCGAGCTATGGTTTTCCGCCTTCGCGCGCCTTCACGCCCACACGTTGGTTGCACGACGGCGACACCGTCACCCTCGGCCAACACACCTTGCAAGTGCGCCATTGCCCTGGGCACACGCCAGGCCATGTGGTGTTTTATTCGCCCGAGATCAAACGTGCGTTTGTCGGCGATGTGCTGTTTGCAGGCAGCATTGGCCGCACCGATTTTCCGCGCGGCAACCACCAAGACTTGATCGATAGCATCACCCAACGTTTGTGGCCCATGGGTGACGACACGGTGTTCATTCCAGGCCACGGCCCTGAAAGCACCTTTGGCCGCGAACGTGTCAGCAACCCCTACGTGGGCGGAACCTGAAGCGTGTGCAAGGCCGTAGTCAGCGGCCTTGAAAAACGGGTTTGCGTTTGTCAAAAAACGCACCCAAGGCTTCCTTGAAATCTTGCGTTTGTGCACTGGCCATGAAGTTCGTGCGCTCCGCATCGAGTTGATCGGCCAAGCTCGTCTCAAATGATTGACGCATTAACCGCTTGAGTCGGCCATAGGCCAAGGTGGGGCCCTGAGCCAGCCGTTGTGCCAAGGCCTGCACCTCGGCATCGAGTTGCTCAGCAGGGACCACACGATTGACAAGGCCTAAGCGCAAGGCCTCTTGCGCATCAAAGGTTTCTGCGAGCAAGGCAATCTGCATGGCATTGCGCAAACCGACCAAGCGCGGCAAGCTCCACGAGCCCGACACATCACAACTGGCCGCCACATTGGCATAGGCCAAATTAAAGCGCGTGCCTTCGGCTGCAATGGCCAAGTCGCAAGCACTCGCCAAACTCAAGGAACCACCGGCCACCACACCGTGCAAGCTCGCAATCACCGGCGCGTTGAGCTTGGCCAAGATCAAGACGGCTTCGTGCAGTCGGCTGATCAAGGCGTTGGCGCTGTTGACCGAGTCGGTTTGCAAAGTGGCCAAGTCACCGCCCACACCAAATGCTTTGCCTGCACCGCGAATCACCACCACGCGCACGCTGTCGTCGTTGGCCAAGGTTTGGCAGTGCGCCAAAAACGCCTCGGCCACCGCCACATTGATGGCGTTCATCGCCTCGGGGCGGTTCATAACCAAGGTGGCGATGCCCCCTTCACGGGTCAAGACAACGGAATCATGGGGAGCGTTCGACATGGCGCACTCTTTCGTACAAGGGTCATGGGTCTTGCATTAGACCAATCTGTCGTTCAACTGATGGCAGCGGCAGTCACTTACGCGCCAGTCGCGTAGGTATCAGCGTCCTAGGGTATTCACCATCTCGGGTAAACGCGTTTACGTTGACAGTGCAGGGACTCATCACTAGGAGACTCTCACATGCGAAACGTATCCCCCCGAATAAACCTTCGAACCATTGCGATGGCCACCGCGTTGGCCAGTGCCTCGCTGCTTGCCAATGCGCAAGAAACCTTCAAGGTCGGCGTGGTGAGCTTTTTATCGGGCCAAGCTGCTGAGAGCTTTGGTATTCCCGCCGTGAACGGCGCCAAGGTCTTGGTCGATGCCTTCAACAAAGGCCAAGCGCCCGCCCCGTACAACAAAAAGGGCTTCGGCGGCATGACGATTGAGGCCTTGTACGTCGATGAAAACGGCGGTGCCACCAAGCAAGTGCAAGAGTTGCGCAACTTGTATGACCGCGAAAAAGTCGATGCCGTGGTCGGCTATGTGGGTTCGGGCGACTGTTTAGCCGTTGCGCCCGTGGCCGAAGAGATGAAAAAGTTTTTGATTCTGTATGACTGCGGCACGCCACGTATTTTTGAAGATGGTAAATACAACTACGTGTTCCGCACCGCAGCCCACGCCACCATGGACAACGTGGCCTTGGCCCGTTACCTGAAGTCACGCAATGTGCCGGTGAAGAGCTACAACATGATCAACCAAGACTATGCCTGGGGCCAAGACTCACGCAAAGACTTCATGTTCTCGATGGAAAAGCTCTACCCCGATGCCAAGCCCGGCGAAGATCAGTTGCCCAAGTTTGGCGCCGGTCAGTACGGCACGGAGATTTCTGCCTTGATGGCCAAGCCTGCAGACCTGGTGCATTCCAGCTTGTGGGGCGGCGACTTGCAAGCCTTCATCATGCAATCCGCACCACGCGGCTTGTTCAAGCGTTCGCAAGTGGTGCTGTCTGCAGGCGACCACGTGCTGCCCAGCTTGGGCGAGAAAGTGCCAGACGGCACGATCTTGGGCGCACGCGGCGCATACGGTTTGATGGCACCGAAGTCCGCGCTCAACGACTGGTGGTGGGAGTCGTACTCCAAGGCCAACAACGTCTACCCCGTGCAAGCCCCGTACCGCATGGCGCAAGCCTTGTTGGGTTTGAAGCTCGCCGTGGAAAAAGCGATGGCCGCCAACGGTGGCAAAAAGCCCACGTCTGAACAACTTGCTGCCGCACTCAAGAACAGCGAATGGGATTCGCCTGCCGGCAAAATCCGCATGACCCTGGGGGGTGGTAACCAAGCAATTCAAGAGACGGCGATTGGTCGCACACGCTGGGATGCCGCGAAGAAGATGGTGATGATCGAAGACATCCAACGCTTCCCCGCCGAGTGCGTGAACCCACCTGCCAATATGAAGTCAGACGACTGGCTCAAAGCCGGTTTCCCTGGCGCCAAGTGCAACTAAGCATCAAGGAGTGAAGAACGCATGGGACTGGCTGTCACTATTTTGATCGATGGCCTGACCTATGCGTCTTGGCTTTTCATCGTCGCGCTGGGGCTGACCCTGGTGTTTGGTGTGCTGAAAATTTTGAACATTGCACACGGCAGTTTTTACGCGCTAGGCGCGTACGCTGCCGCCACCTTTGTCGGTTGGGTGGCGACGATGAAATGGGCCCCGGGTTGGAGCCTGGTGGCCATGTTGCTCGCAGCCATCGCGATTGCTGTGTTGATTGCGCCGTTGACCGAACGCGGTTTGCTGCGCTTTTTTTACGGCCATGACGAGGTGCTGTTGGTGTTGGTGACCTATGCCTTGTTCTTGTGCATGGAAGACATCACCAAACTCATCTGGGGTGCCAACCCTTACTACGTGTCTGAACCCTACAGCTTGTTTGGCAACGTCGAAATCGGCAACCAAATCTATGTGGGCTACGACTTCTTGCTGGTTGTGCTGGCCGTGGTGGTCGGCTTGGCCGTGTGGTGGGCACTGAACCGCACACGCCAAGGAAAAATCGTCACCGCCGTGATTCACAGCCCCGAAATTGCATCAAGCATGGGCATCCAAGTGTCCAAGGTCTACATGCACGCGTTTGGCGTGGGTGTGTTCTTGGCTGCTTTGGGCGGTGCGTTCACCGCGCCGATGATTTCGGTGCAACCCGGCGTGTCGGTGGGGGTGATTATTTTGTCGTTTGCTGTGGTCATCATTGGTGGCTTGGGCAGCATCGAAGGCGCAGCCATTGGCGCCTTGATCGTCGGCTTGGCCCGTGCCTTTGCGGTGCACGTGGCGCCGGTGGCTGAGCTGTTTTCGATTTACGTCGTGATGGCCTTGGTGTTAATGGTGCGCCCCGAGGGGTTGTTTCAAAGAATTCAGGCGCGAAAAATCTAACCATGCATCGATCTTTCACCTTCTTAACGTGGGCCGCTGTGCTGTGCACGGCCGCTCTTTTGGCGCTTGGACTGGTTTTGCCGAAATGGTTGCTCTTCATGTGCACCATGGCTTTTGCCAACGGCTTGGTGTCGCTGGGCATCGTGCTATTGATGCGTGGTGGCGTGGTGGCCTTTGGTCAGGGCCTGATGTCTGCCATTGGCGGCTACACCGCAGCCCTGCTGTTTCAAAAAATGGGCATCACCGATGCCATCGTGTTGACGCTGATCGGCGGCTTCACCGCCGCAGCGCTCACTGCCCCATTTGCGCCGCTGTTGTCGCGCTACCGTGGCATCTTCTTCTCCATGCTCACGCTGGCGCTGTCGATGGTGGGCTATGGCATTTTGGTGAAGACCGAGCGGCTCGGTGGCTCGGACGGGTTCAACTTGGGCCGCGTGTCGGTGTTGGGTCAAGCGCTCAGCGACGACTGGGTGGGCTATGTGTTGTATGCCGTGGCGGTATGTTTTGCCTGCCTCATGTCTTACCTCAGCCGGATTTACTTTGACTCCACCCGTGGCTTGATCACCCAAGCCATTCGTGAAAACGAATTGCGGGTGGAATACCTGGGTGGCTCGGTGCGTCACACCATGGCTTTGAATTTTGTGCTGGCTGCTTTCATGGGCGGCTGCGGCGGCGCCTTGGCCGTGATGGCCTTGGGTCACATTGACCCCAACTTCAGCTACTGGACCACCTCGGGCGAGTTTGTGTTTGTAGCCATCTTGGCGGGCACGCAAAGCGTGATTGCCATCATGCTCTCGTCGGTCATCTTGGAAGCTGTGCGCTCTTTCTCCAGCGCCTACTTCCCCAACACATGGCAATTGGCATTGGGGCTGTTCTTGATGTTTGTGATTCGTTTCTTACCGCTCGGCCTGGGGTCGTTGTGGAGTCCTAAAGCGCACAAGGAGCAGGCATGAGTTCTTCTCTTTTGCTCAGCGCGCGCCATTTGCAAAAACAATTTGGTGCGGTGGTCGCGGCACATGATTTGTGCGTCGACATCCAAGTGGGCGAACGTGTGAGTTTGATCGGCAGCAACGGGGCCGGTAAAACCACGTTTGTGAACATGATCACCGGCTACCTCAAGCCCGATCAAGGCAGCATCCATTTGGGCGACACCGACATCACGGCCATGTCGCCGCGTCAAATCACACGCTTGGGTGTGGCGCGCTCGTTTCAAATTCCACAGCTCTATCCTGCCTTGAGCGTGATGGACAACATGCTGGTGGCCATGGCCTGCCATGACAACCAGCTCTCCATGTGGCGCTCGGCCTCGCAACCGCAACACATTGCACGCGGGGTTGAATTGTTGGAGCGTTTTGGTTTGATTCAACACCGCCACCGCCGCGTCAGCGAACTGCCAGGCGGTGTGCGCAAATTGCTCGACATTGCGCTCGCGCTGACTGGCTCGCCCAAACTGTTGTTGTTGGACGAACCCACCAGTGGCGTGTCGGCAGAAGAGAAATTCCCGATGATGGAAACCGTCATGCACGCCTTGGGCAATGAACCCTTGACCGCTTTGTTTGTCGAACACGACATGGACATTGTGCGCCGCCATGCCAACCGGGTGATTGCGTTTTACAGCGGTCGCATCATTGCCGACGATGCACCCGAAAAGGCCTTGGCCACCGATGATGTGCGTCGCTACGTGACAGGCGAGTTGCGCCAGGAGGCCAGCCATGCTTGAAATCAAAGACATCCACGTCAACATCGAGTCCGTACAAGTCTTGCGCGGCATGACGCTCACCGTGGAAACCGGCGGCATGACAGGCTTGGTCGGCCGCAATGGCGCGGGTAAAACCAGTTTGATGCGCAGCGTGATGGGGCACTTGCAAGTGCGCTCGGGCAGCATCCATTTCAACGGCCAGGACTTGACCCAAGTACCCCCCGAAGCGCGCGCAGGCCTGGGCATCGGCTATATGCCTGAAGATCGCGGCTTGGTGCCTGAGCTGACGGTAGAAGAAAACATTTTGATTCCGCTGTGGGTATCCAAAACCCTGAACATCCAAGATCGCTTGGCGTTTGTGTACAGCGTGTTGCCTGAGTTGCAGCCCATGGCCGACCGTCGTGCGCTGCTGCTCTCCGGCGGTCAACAAAAGTTGGTCGCACTGGCGCGCGCCATGGCCGTGGGCACCAAGTTGCTGCTGCTGGACGAGCCGTTTGAAGGCGTGGCCCCCGCACTCTCCATGCGTTTGAGCGATGTGATTGCCAGCCTGCGCGGTGGCGACTTGTCGGTCCTCATTTCGCAATCCGACCTCAACCACTCCAGCAGTTTGGTCAACCAAGAAGTGGTGATTGAGCGCGGCGCCAACCACGTTCACGCATGATGCACGCCGCTTGGAATGAAAGCGCCATGGGTGCGCAACGTATTGAGGCGTGGGACCACCAGCGCTTGGTGCGTTGCTTTGCCCAACGCCCCACGTCTTTTATTTCGCTGCTCGAAAACGCCAAGAACACACACGCCAACAAAAAAGCGCTGGTGTTCGAGCAACAACACTGGACCTACCAACAAACCTGGAGCGAGGTACTGCGCTGTGCGCAAGCTCTGGCCAGCTTAGGTCTTGGCCCGCAAGATCGGGTGCTGCTGTTTGTGAGCAACCGCCCGGAGTTTGTGTTCGTGTTGTTTGCCATTCAATACTTGGGCGCGATTGCCGTGCCAGTGGGTATTCGCGAGCAAAAGCCCGGTCTCAGCTACATCATGAACCAGTGCACGGCCAAGGCCATTGTGTTTGACGAGGCACTGCAAGACCGCATACCCACTTTCAGCGACGTGGCCAGTTTGGCCCACCGCATTGCGCTCGACACACAACAGACTACCGACGATGTGCTCAGCTTGAACGCGCTGTGCCACAGTGCCAACAGCACACCCATTGCCTGCGCGACCACACAAGAATTTGACACGGCCGTCATCCTCTACACCTCAGGCACCACGGGCAACCCCAAAGGGGCCATGCTCACGCACGCTAACATTGCGCATTCGGTGCTGCATTTCGAATACGGCATGGCGCTCACGCATGAGGACACCGCAGCCTTGGCCGTGCCCGCCAGCCATGTGACCGGCTTGATTGCCATCATCGCAGCCATGGTCCATGTGGCCGGGGCGGTGATCATCTTGCGCGAGTTCAAAGCCGCCAGCTTCTTAACCGCAGCGGTCAAAGAACAGATGACGTACACCTTGATGGTGCCCGCCATGTACAACCTGTGTTTGCGCGAACCCGAGTTTGGCCGCATGGCCTTGCAGCATTGGCGCATTGGTGGCTATGGCGGCGCGCCCATGCCTGTGAGCGTGATTGAACAACTAGCACACCATCTGCCTCAGCTCGATTTGCGCAATGCCTACGGCGCGACAGAAACCACTTCTCCCACCACCCTCATGCCCAAGGGGGCCAACCACGACCATGCCGACACAGTGGGCGTGGTCTTGCCCTGCGCCCACGTGTTGGTGATGGACGACGACGGCGTCGAAGTGCCGCACGGCGAAACCGGTGAGCTGTGGATCAGCGGCCCCATGGTGACACCCGGCTATTGGGACAACCCACAAGCCACCGCGCAATCGTTCACGGCGGGCTATTGGCATTCGGGCGATCTGGGTTCCATCGATGCACAAGGATTTGTGCGTATTTACGACCGCAAGAAAGACATGATCAACCGTGGTGGGTTCAAGATTTACTCGGTCGAGGTGGAAAACTGCCTCATGGCCATGCCGGGTATTTTGGAAGCCGCCATCGTGGGACGCCCCTGCCCCGTATTGGGCGAACGGGTCCATGCGTTTGTGTATGCACCTAGCGGGCCAGGTACCGATGACGCGGTCATCGCCCATTGCAAGGCCGCCTTGGCCGATTACAAGGTGCCTGAAACCATCACCTGGTTGGAAGCGCCCTTGCCACGCAACGCCAACGGCAAAGTGCTCAAGCGCCAGCTGCGACTACAAGAACCCAGCGCCTAGCGCGCGGACCGCCCCACAAGGGGCGAGGCCTGCACCGCAGGCAATGCCAAAGTGGCCACTGCGCCATCGTGCGAGGCGTTGGCAAAGGTCAAGGTGCCCCCATGCTGCTCGGCAATGGAGCGCGAAATCATGATGCCCACGCCCAAGCCTTCGGGCTTGGTGGTGAAAAACTCCGTGCCCATGCGCGCCAACACCTGAGGCGAAAAACCAATGCCTGAATCGGTGATGCGCAACACCACCTGCTCGCCTTCGTTGCGCACATCCACCGCAATCACACGGCGTGGCACATTGGCCATGGCTTGCATGGCGTTGCGGTAGAGGTTGAGCACAATTTGCGACAACTGAATGCGGTCTCCCATCACCCGTGCCAAGGCATGGTCACGCGCAAACGCAAGCGTCACCTCGCGCGCACGCGCTTCTGCCGCCAGCAAATCAGCCACCTCGACCGACAAAGTTGCGACATCAACCGGTTCATAGGTTTCAGGCGCAGGCTGGATGAAGTTGCGAATGCGTTGAATGATTTGACTCGCACGCAAGGTGTTTTGCTCAATCGCATTGATGTTTTCACGCAGGTGAGAAGGCGTGAGCGTGCCGCTGGCCAAGCCTTGCTGCACCATATTGGCATCGAGCAAGATGGCAGCCAGCGGTTGATTCAGCTCATGGCTGATTGAGGCCGACATGGCGCCCAAGCTGCGCTGGCGATCGAGTTGTGCAATGCGACCGCGCCAACGCGAATGCTCCAGCTGCTGCGCTTGTTCTTTGGCCAACACCACTTCTTTGGCGGTGGAACGTTCGGCAAAAATGCCAACAAACGCAAAATTACCCAAGACCGTGGTGAGCAACACCATCACCGTGGTGACCATGGCATCAATGTCTGCGGCCACGGGGCTGGGGCGAGAAATTCCCAAACCCGTCAACACCACGCGCACCGCCACCAGAGCCACAGCCGCCATGTGCACCAGTGAAAACCAGTGCGCGCTGCGCGAAGATTCGGTTTGCGCCAACTGCCATGACAAACGGGCCAACTCGGCAAAGCACAGCGCCAGCACGCCAAAGCCCCAACCAAACCGAAAGAATGGACTCTCCATCTCAAGGTAAAACCATTCGTAGATCACCATATAAACCGTCAACCACAACACCCAACGGTAGGTCGGCCAGGGACGCTTGAGCTCCAACTTCAACGCCTGGATGCGCAACAAATTGCCACACATCACACAGGCGTTGGCCACTGTGAAAGACAACCACTCGGGCAAATACATACGCAAACCGACCAACAACACGCCAATGCCAAACAACCCACCGCCCACGCACCAATGCCTGACCGACAGCGTGCGCGACGCCGCCAACACAGACCATGCCATGAGGGGCATGGGCATGTAGAGCAAGCCAATCAGGGTGATGGCAATGGCCAGGCTGGAATCGGTCATCGGTTTGTTTTATTGACCAGCTTTGGCTTGGTTGTACAGCGGCATGACCTTGGGCAAGTTGGCCTGGATTTCGTGAATACGGGTGTTACCTGAAGGATGGGTGCTCAGCCACTGAGGGGGTGCGCCTTTGTTCGCCTCGCTCATTTTTTGCCACAAGGTCACGCCCGCCTCTGGGTTGTACCCTGCGCGTGCAGCCAACTCCATGCCGACCAAATCGGCCTCGGTTTCGTCGTCGCGGCTGAATTTGAGGTTGATCAGGTTGGCCCCTTGCTTGGCCACCAAATCGGTGATTTGCGGGCTGACGCCAAAGAACACCGATGCCACGGTACTGCCAATGGTGGCCAGGCCGTTGGTGGCCGTGGCTTTGCCCATGCGCTCACGGGCGTGCTCGCGCAAGGCGTGGGCAATTTCGTGACCCATCACCATGGCGACTTCGTCGTCGCTGAGCTTGAGCTGGTTCAAGATGCCGGTGTAGAACGCGATCTTGCCACCCGGCATGCAAAACGCATTGATTTGGTTAGAGCCAATCAGATTGACCTCCCACTTCCACTCACGCGCGCGTGGGTTCCATTCGTAGCTCTGTGGAATCAGGTCTTTGGCAATGCGACGCAAGCGCTGTACTTGGGGATGGTCGTCGGGGCCGAGCGCGTTTTTGCCGGCGGCCTCTTTGAGCATCTGGCCATATTGCTGACGCGCTGACTGCTCGACTTCGGCCGCGGGCACCAAATTGGCAAACACCGAGGCCTCTTTGTTGACCTCCACGCCATCGCGGGCCAGCAAAGCAGGTGCGCCCAAACCGCAGGCACAGGCGATCCAGACATAAAGAAATGCACGTTTAGACAGCATGACAAAGGTCTTTCTATGAAAGCCTGAAAATAAGGACCATGAACGATACAACAAGTCCCTCGCCTGAGTCCCAAGTGCCAACCCAAAAGCCGAGTTGGTGGCAGGCGTTTCATGTCTACCTGGAGCCCGCATCGTGGCGCATGCTGTGCCTGGGGTTTTCTGCCGGCTTGCCTTTGCTGCTGGTGTTGGGGACTTTGAGTTTTCGCTTGCGCGAAGCGGGCATTGACCGCAGCACGATTGGTTTTTTGAGCTGGGTGGGTTTGGCCTACGGCTTCAAATGGGTCTGGTCGCCGCTGGTGGATCGCTTGCCCTTGCCTTGGCTCACCCATTGGCTGGGTCGACGCCGCAGCTGGCTGCTGCTGGCGCAAAGCGTGGTGATGGCAGGCTTGGTGGGCATGGCCATGTTGGATCCGCAACAAGCCTTAGAGCCCGTGGTGTGGTGCGCCCTGTTGGTGGCCTTTGGCTCGGCCACCCAAGACATTGCCTTGGACGCCTTTCGGATTGAGTCGGCCGACGTTCAACACCAAGCGGCATTGGCGGCCACCTACCAAACCGGCTACCGCCTGGCCATGATTTGGGCTGGCGCTGGCGTGTTGTGGATCGCCGCCCGCGTGGCAGGCACCGACAACACCGCCTACCAGCACGCGGCCTGGCAAAGCGCCTATTTGGTGATGGCCGCCTCCATGGGCTTAGGCGTGTTGACCGTGTTGCTGTCACCCGAGCCTGCGCAACGTGCGCTGCCTCCCGCGCGCAACGCCGCCGAGTGGTTGCGTGGCGCCTTGGTCGAGCCCTTTGCCGACTTCATCCGACGCTACCGCTGGCAAGCCGCCATCATCTTAGGACTGATTGCGGTCTACCGCATCAGCGATGTGGTGATGGGCATCATGGCGAATCCGTTTTATGTAGACATGGGTTACACCAAGGACGAAGTGGCTGCCGTGACCAAGGTGTTCGGCGTGGTCATGACGCTGCTGGGCGCGTTCATCGGCGGCGTGCTGTCCATGCGCTTGGGCGTGATGCGCATCTTGATGCTGGGCGCCGTGTTGAGCGCGCTGACCAATTTATTGTTTGCTTGGCTGGCCACCCGTGGTCATGATTTGACCGCCCTGATTTGGGTCATCTCGGCCGACAACCTAGCCAGCGGCATTGCATCGGCGGCTTTCATTGCCTACTTGTCGAGCCTAACCAATGTGAACTACTCGGCGACGCAATATGCCTTGTTCAGCTCCATGATGTTGTTGGCTCCTAAGTGGTTGGCTGGGTTTTCGGGCGTGTTTGTCGACGCGCATGGTTACCAAGCCTTCTTTAACAGCACCGCCTTGTTGGGTGCGCCTGTGCTACTGCTGGTCTGGCTGGCCGCGCGGGTGCTGCCTGTGAAGGCCTGATTTACCGCGTCTTTACACAACAGATAACGAGGGGGCGCAACAGCCCCGGCATGATGAACCCACCATGAACACACTGTTACTGATTGAAGACGACCACCGCTTGGCCCACATGGTGGGCGAGTACCTGCAGCAATCGGGCTTTGAGGTGGTCCATGCGGCCAACGGCTTGACGGGGCTGCGCCAATTGCAAGAAGCGGCCACGCCCGTGACCTTGGTGTTGTTGGATTTGATGCTGCCCGACATCGACGGGCTGGAAGTCTGCCGTCGCATCCGCGCCTTGCCCAACACTTTGGCACAAACACCCGTGCTGATGCTCACCGCCAAGGGCGATCCGATGGACCGCATCGTCGGACTCGAAATCGGCGCCGACGACTACCTGCCCAAACCATTTGAGCCACGCGAGTTGCTGGCCCGCATCCGTGCCGTACTGCGACGCCATCAACCGGGCCACGGTGATGGCGACAGCAACGCAGCGCTCAAGTTTGGCGCCCTGGAGTTGGATCGCCATGCACGCAGCGTCACCGTGCACGGCAAGGCCTGCGATTTGACCTCTTACCAGTTCGACCTGTTGTGGGTATTGGCTGAACGCGCAGGCCGCGTGCTGTCGCGCGACCAGATCATGGAAGCCGTGCGCGGCCGCGAGCTCGAAGCGTTTGACCGCTCCATTGACGTGCACATGGGTCGCATTCGCGCGGCCATCGAAGACGATGCCAAAAACCCCAAGCGCATCCTGACCGTGCGCGGTGTGGGCTATGTGTTTGCCAAACAACAAGACTGACCCCATGCCCACCACACCGCCGCCCAGCCAATCCTTGCACCTGCCGTTGTATGTCCGCATCTGGCTGGCGGTGGTGTTGGCCGTGGCCATGCTCACGCTGCTGGCGGGTTGGATGATGCGCGTCACCGCTGAACCGCCTTTGCGTGAAGTGATTGTGCGCAACGCTGCGGGTGAAACCGTGGGCCAAGGTCAAGCGCGTTTACGACCCCCTGATGGTTTGCCGGTAGAGCCACCACCCATGCGTCACAGCGATATGCCGCATCCACCTGGCCACTTTGGCACCGGGCCAGAGTTCATGGTCCGTATGCATGACGGTGAGTTGATGCACATCCACTTGCCACGTCCACCCCGCAGTTTTTGGTCGCGTCCTCCCTATGGATTTTTTTGGACTCTGGGCTTGGTCGGCTTGGCCGTGGCCTTGGGCACCTACCCCATCGTGCGTCGCTTGACGCGGCGCTTGGAACAGTTGCAAAAGGGCGTGGAGCAATGGGGTACGGGCAACCTGTCAGCGCGTGTGGCCGAACAAGGCCATGACGAAGTAGCGTTCTTGGCGCAACGCTTCAACCATGCAGCCGAACAGATTGAGCAACTCGTCACCTCGCACAAATCTCTGTTGGCCAATGCCTCGCACGAGCTGCGCTCGCCGCTCACCCGCATCCGCATGGGGCTGGAGCTGATGGGCGAGCAGCCGTCACCGGCCATGAAAGCAGAAATCTCACGCAGCGTGGGCGAGCTGGACCAGTTGATTGATGAAATTTTGTTGGCCAGTCGCTTGGACGCCAAAGAGGCCGATCTGGGCACCATTGAACAGGTGGACCTGACCGGTTTGGCCAGCGAAGAATGCGCCCGCTTAGACGCCCACCTCAACTTGGGCGAGCAGCCGCAAAGTTGGGTGGTACCCGCCGTGGCCAAACTGCTGCGCCGCATGCTGCGCAATTTGCTCGAAAACGCGCGTCGCTACGGCACCTCGGACATCGAGGTGCAACTCAGCCCCGTGACGCACGAGGGCCAAGCCTGCGTGCGCTTGTGCGTGGCAGACCGAGGCCCGGGCGTGCCCATGGATTTGCGCGAACGCATCTTCGAACCGTTTTACCGCCTGCCCGGCGCCAGCGAACGCGAAGGCGGTGTGGGCTTGGGACTGGCCTTGGTGCGCTCAATCGTGCAACGCCATCACGGCCACGTCCATTGCGAAGACCGCGCAGGCGGTGGAGCTTGTTTTGTGGTGATCTTGCCAAGGGCTTGAGCTGCGCGCACGAAAGTGCAACCAAAGAAGGCGCGGCACAATCTGCGCATGACGCACACACCGCACCGTTTTGGCGAACGCTTGACGCAAGCTTTCGCACTCACCACACCGATTGTTTTGGCCCCGATGGCCCTGGCCTCGGGTGGCGCGCTGGCAGCCGCCTGCGCACAAGCCGGTGCGCTCGGCTTGGTCGGTGGCGGCTATGGCGATTTGGCATGGACGCAACGTGAATACAACTTGGCCGCATCGCTGTTGGCAGATAACGCATCAGGCTTGCAACGTTTGGGCTGCGGCTTCATCACTTGGAAACTCGATGAAGACGCCAGTGCCTTGGACTGGGTGCTGGCCCAGGCGCAAGCGCCACGCGCGTTGATGCTGTCTTTTGGCGATCCACGGCCTTACGCACCGCGCATCGCAGCGACAGGCGCGCGCCTGATTTGTCAGGTGCAACGCTTGGACCAAGTGCCGCTGGCGGTTGAAGCGGGCGCCAGCGTCATCGTCGCGCAGGGCGGCGAGGCCGGTGGCCACGGCATGAACGCCCAAGAAGGACGTGGCACGTTTGCCCTGGTGCCTGAGATTGCCGATTGGCTGGCCACGCACGCACCACACACACTGCTGCTGGCCGCAGGTGGCATTGCCGATGGACGGGGTTTGGCGGCGGCCTTGATGCTCGGTGCAGATGGCGTGTTGGTGGGCTCGCGCCTATGGGCGACCCAAGAAAGTCTGGCCGCTGTTGGCGCCAAAGCACAAGCCACCGCCACGTCGGGCGACGGTACGGCACGCAGCCAGGTGTTTGACATCTTGCGTCGCAAAAACTGGCCTGCACCTTATGACTTCCGCGCCATTCGCAACGACTTGCACCGTCAGTGGGAGTCGCGTCTGTCGGAGTTACACGCCCACCCCGAAGCGGCGCGCGCTGATTACGAAGCGGGCGTTCAAGCCAGTGACTTCAACCGCGCCCATGCCACGGTGGGTGAAGCGGTGGGCTTGATCCAAGATGTGCCGCGTGCGCTCGACGTGATTGAACGCATGACGCAGCAAGCGCGTCAGCTGCTGAACTGAATACGGTCGGACGATTCGACGCTAGGGCAGCGTTCCAGCACCACGGCTTTTAAAGCAGGGCGTAGACCCGCTCGGCGCCCACGTCTTCCAAGCAACGTGTGTGGCCCAGGGGGCAGGTGCGCTCATAACAAGGCGCGCAGGCCAGCGGTGGTTGGTAGTTGGCATCCACGCGCAGCCAAACCACACGGGCACGGTCATTCAAAGGCGGCGTGTGTTCGGGGCTGGACGAACCAAACACCGCCACTTGCGGCACGCCCAAGGCCGCAGCCACATGCATCAAACCAGAATCGTTGCTGACCACGCGAAAGGCTTGGCCAATCAGCGCAAAGGCTTGCATCAAATCGGTCTTGCCCGCGAGGTTGTGGCAGTGGCCGCGCTGTTTGGCATTGGCGACCGTGGCGATTTCTTCGCAGATCGCGTGGTCTTTGGGGCCGCCGAGCAGCAAAACGGGCCGATCAATTTTGCTGGCCAGTTCGGCAAAGTGTTTGGCGGGCCAACGCTTGGCAGGACCGTACTCGGCGCCCGGCGCAAACACCACATAGCTGTTGCGCGCCAAGGTGGGCAAGTTGGGGTTGCGCCCCAAGACTTCCAAGGCTGCATCCACCGACGTGGCGGGCACTTGCAACACGGGGCGCAAATCGCCACTGAGCTTCATGGGCTTGCCAGGGGTTTGGCCCACCAAGCTCAAGGCGGCGTACCACTCGACCATGGGGGGACGTTCTTCGGTGTCGGGATTGTCCAAGCGGTCGGTCAACAGACCAAAGCGCATCTCGCCGGTGTAGCCCACGCGTTGCGGGATATGGGCCAGCCACGGAATGAGCGCGCTCTTGAGCGAGTTGGGGCACACATAGGCCACGTCAAAACGCCCGCGCAACTGGCGCGCCAAAGACCAGCGTCCCGCCAGCTGCAAGCCACCGTGTTGGAAGGGAAATTCAATCACCTCGGCCACGCCAGGCATGGCGCGGTAGACCGGTGCAATCCAAGGCAAGGCACCGACAGTGAGGCGCTCACCGCGCGCAGCCAAGCGGCGCAGCAAGGGTTCGGTCATCACCGCATCCCCAATCCATTGGGGCGCGATGATGAGGGCGTTTTTAGTGGTGGCCGCCAACGTGTTCGCCGGCTTTGAGTTTGTAGACCGTGCCGCAGTAAGGGCACTTGGCTTCACCGGTGTTGGCCACGTCCAAGTAAACCTTGGGATGGCTGTTCCAGAGTTTCATGTCGGCTTTGGCGCTGGGGCAAAACACGCCGCCTTGACCGTTCAGGTCTTTGGCCAGAAGTTCAACTGTGTTGCTCATTTTTTATTCCTACGAATGCTCAAGGGCAAGCCGCTCAGACTTTGGTGAGCCAGTGGGCGTACTTCGGATTGCGGCCGTTGACGATGTCAAAGAACGCGTTCTGGATTTTTTCAGTGATCGGGCCACGGCTGCCGCTGCCCAATTCGATGCGGTCGAGTTCGCGAATCGGCGTCACTTCGGCGGCGGTGCCAGTGAAGAAGGCTTCGTCAGAGATGTAGATTTCGTCGCGCGTGATGCGCTTTTGCACAATCTCGAGGCCCAAATCTTTGGCGATGTGGAACACGGTGTTGCGGGTGATGCCGTTCAGAGCGCCAGCCGACAAGTCAGGCGTGTAGATCACGCCATCTTTGACCACGAAGATGTTTTCGCCCGCACCTTCAGACACAAAGCCCGAGGTGTCGAGCAACAAGGCTTCGTCGTAGCCTTCGTCAGTCACTTCCATATTGGCCAAGATCGAGTTGGTGTAGTTGCTCACGGCTTTGGCTTGCGTCATCGTGATGTTGACGTGATGGCGCGTGTAGCTGGATGTTTTGACGCGGATGCCGCGCTTCATGCCTTCTTCGCCCAGATAAGCGCCCCAAGTCCAAGCGGCCACCATCACGTGGATGTCGTTGCCCTTGGGCGAGACGCCCAGCTTTTTGTCGCCAATCCACACCAGGGGGCGGATGTAGCCGCTTTCCAATTTGTTTTCACGCACCACAGCGCGTTGGGCGTCGTTGACTTGCTCTTTGGTGAAGGGCAGGTTCATGCGCAGAATTTTGGCGCTGTTGAACAGGCGGTCGGTGTGCTCTTGCAAACGGAACACCGCTGTGCCTTGCTCGGTTTTGTAAGCACGCACGCCCTCAAACGCGCCGCAACCGTAGTGCAGGGTGTGGCTCAACACGTGGATCTTGGCATCACGCCAGTCGACCATGTGGCCGTCCATCCAGATTTTGCCGTCACGGTCAGACATGGAAGAGGGAATCACGACGCTCATGGGGTTTCCTTTGGACTTGTGTGGTGAGTTCGCCAAGTGGCGTAAATGGTCATTTTAGCGAGCCCAACACGGACTCGGCTGACACGCGGGTTGCTGTGCTTAATCGTTGGCCGATTCCGTGACAGGCTCGACATCGGTGGCCTGGAACGGACGGTCCAAAGTCCAGCTTTGCAGCTTGCCTTGCGCAAACACGCAGCGCACCACCGATTGGCTGCCATCGCGCCAGCTGAACACTTCGGGTTGCACATCTTTGGCGGTTTCGAGCTGGCCCAAGGCGCGGGTCATGGCCACCACGTGCATCAGGCTCACGCCGGGCTTGAGCTTGGCGTTGAGCATGACCGCGCTGTCCACAAAACCAATGGGGCGATTGCTGGCCCGCTTCATGATTTGCACCAAACGGGTGAAGTACAGCAGCAACCACATGACGCCGCCGGTCACCACCATGGCAATGCCCATCCAACCCCAGCTTTGCCAGGCCCAGGCGGTCAAGCCCACGGCCCCGATCGGCACCAAAATTCTTTGAAAGTTCATCTGACTATTGTCTCAGGCTCTCATGGGCACTCAAGGAGCCACAAACGTGACTTCTACGTAGCCCTAGGTGGCCTTAGCCCAGTTCACGCACCAAGTTGATCGCCTCGTCCACGCGCTCGACCGCATGCACCGTCATGCCCTCGATCGGTTTTTTGGGCGCATTGGCTTTGGGAATCACCGCCACGGTGAAGCCCAATTTGGCGGCTTCTTTCAAACGCTCTTGGCCGCGCGGCGCTGGACGCACCTCGCCCGCCAAGCCCACTTCGCCAAAGGCGATGAAACCTTGCGGCAGTGGCTTGCCGCGCAAGCTGCTTTGGATCGACAACAACACCGCCAAGTCGGCCGCTGGCTCGCTGATGCGCACGCCACCCACGGCGTTCACAAACACGTCTTGGTCCATGCACGCCACACCGGCGTGACGATGCAGCACGGCCAGCAACATGGCCAAACGGTCGCGGTCCAAGCCCACACTCAAGCGGCGCGGTGACGGCCCCCCGCTGTCCACCAAGGCTTGAATCTCCACCAACATCGGGCGCGTGCCTTCAAGCGTCACCAACACACAGCTGCCAGGCACGGGATCTGAGTGCTGGCTCAAGAAAATGGCGCTGGGGTTGCTCACGCCCTTCAGGCCTTTTTCGGTCATGGCAAAGACGCCAATTTCGTTCACCGCCCCAAAGCGGTTTTTGATCGCGCGCACGAGCCGATAGGTGGAGTGGGTGTCGCCCTCAAAGTACAGCACGGTATCGACCATGTGCTCGAGCACACGCGGGCCTGCCAGCGCTCCTTCTTTGGTGACGTGACCCACCAACACAACCGCCGTGCCGGTGGACTTGGCCATGCGCGTGAGGTGGGAGGCGCATTCACGCACCTGCGCCACCGAGCCAGGAGCGCTGGTGAGCTGGTCGGAGTACACGGTTTGGATGGAGTCCATCACCACCACGGCGGGTTGCAACTTGTCGACGGTGGCGAGAATTTTTTCAAGCTGCGTTTCGGCCACCACTTGCACTTGGCTGTGATCCAGCCCCAAACGACGCGAGCGCAAAGCCACCTGCGAGGCCGACTCTTCGCCCGTCACATACAAGGTGCTCATGCCACTGCGTTGCAAACCGTCCATGGCTTGCAAGATCAAGGTCGATTTGCCAATGCCCGGATCGCCACCGATCAGCACCACACCGCCTTCGACCATGCCGCCACCCAACACGCGGTCGAGTTCTTCTTGGCCCGTGGGTGTGCGCGCCACGTCTTGTGCTTCGATGTCCGAGAGGATGGCCACTTCAGAAGCTGGGGCCAGGGCCGCCATGCCAGCGTAGCGGTTTTTGGTCGCCGCACCGCTGTCGACCACGCTTTCGATCAAGGTGTTCCACGCATTGCAACTCGGGCACTTGCCCAACCATTTGGCGCTGATGCCGCCGCAGTCGGTGCAGGTGTATTGGGTTTTTTCTTTGGCCATGGTCGAAATGATACTGGATAAACAAACAGTATTGGCGTTTTTTCAGGGTAAGTCCTGAGTGCGCAAGCCGCATCCACGCTTGGCTTCGGCGTTTAATTTATTTAACATGCTAAATAAATTAACGCCACACCCCCATGTCCAAGCCCTTTGCCCATCGCAACCTGCCGCGCCTGCTGCTGCAAGCGCGCGAGTCGGTGATGGCGCACACCCGCCCAGGGTTGCGCGACCAAGGCTTGAGCGATCAGCAGTGGCGGGTGTTGCGCGTGCTCGGTGAAGACCACGGCAACGGCGGCGCCGGGGTAGAAACCGGGCGCATCGCGCGCGAGGCCTTCATCATCGGTCCCAGCCTGAGCGGCGTGCTCACCCGCATGGAGCGCGACGGTCTGATCGCACGCCAACGCGATCCCAGCGACCAACGCCGAACCGTGGTACGCGCCACGCCTAAGGGGCTGGCGCGCGTGAGTACGTTGTCGCAAACCATCGAAGCCCATTACCAATGGATGGAAAAGAACTTGGGCAAAGCCAAATTGCAACAGCTCTACAGCTTGCTCGACGAAGTGATCGCGCTGGAAACCCCCAGCGCCATTGCGCCGCAGTGAATTCCGCCGCCGTCAACACCAATCCACCTATTTTTCACACCCAGCCCCACGCATGAGCACTTCTGAACTTCCGATTCACGGCACCGTCTACGGCGTGCTGCTGAACGCGCACGCTGAATGGCAAAGCGCCAACGCGCTGATGCACGAAGCGCCCTACAAAGCCCCGCCCGCAGCCCCCGTGCTGTATGTGAAAACCGCCAACACTTGGTCGGCCCACGACAGTGCGATTCCCGTACCCGCCGATGTCCCTCTTGTCGAAATCGGTGCCACCTTGGGCGTGGTGCTGGGCGTGCCCAACACCCACGGCGAGCCCAGCCATGTGCGCGGCTTTGTGTTGCTCAACGATGTGTCGCTGCCGCACAGCGTGCAAGCGCAAGGCTTTTACCGCCCGCCGGTGAAGTTCAAAAACTTGGACGGTTTTTTGGGCGTGGGCCCCACGCTCTTGCCCGCCGCCGATGTAGCCGATGCCAATGCCTTGACCTTGGAAGTGCGCATCAATGGCAGCTTGCGCCAAACCGTGGACCTGCGCCAGATGCGTCGCCCACTCACACAGCTGCTGGCCGATGTGAACGACTTCATGACCTTGCAAGCCGGCGATGTGCTGATGCTGGGCCTGGACATTTGCACCGACGGCCCGGATGCGGGCCACCGCCCCCACGCCCGGGTGGGTGATGTGATTGAGATCCAAGCCCCTGGCCACGCAGGCCTGGGTGTGATGCGCCACACCTTGGTCGCAGCCCCTGCTTTGGAGATGCCTGTATGACACAGCACCACGCTTACAAACACGCCCGCGTGGTCTACCAAGGCCACACCGTCGATGCCACCGAGCAAGACGGTCAACTGCTGCTGGCCGACGGCCGCTTGGTGGCGTTCGACCAGGTGCAATGGCTGCCACCCTTGGCGCCGGTGGCGCGCCCGCGCACCGTGATTGCCTTGGGGCTGAACTATGCCGACCATGCCAAAGAGCTGGCCTTCAAAGAACCGCCCAAAGAGCCACTGGCCTTTGTCAAAGGTGAGGCCTCGTTCATCGGCCACCAGCAGCTGACCCTGCGCCCTGGCGATGTGCAGTTCATGCACTACGAATGCGAGCTGGCCGTGGTGATTGGCCGCACCGCGCGCCGGGTGAAAAAAGAAGACGCCTACGACTATGTGCGCGGCTACACGGTGGCCAACGACTACGCCATCCGCGACTACTTAGAGAACTGGTACCGCCCCAATCTGCGGGTGAAAAACCGCGACACCTGCACACCCATTGGCCCCTGGCTGATCGATGCCGCCCATGTGCATGCCGAATACGGCGACCCCATGAACTTGGCACTGCAAACCACCGTCAACGGCCAAGTCACGCAAAGCGGCAACACCCGCGACATGATTTTTGATGTGCCCACCCTGATCGCCTACTTCAGCCGTTTCATGACGCTGAACCCCGGCGACGTCATCTTGACCGGCACGCCCGATGGCGTGGTGGATTGCCAACCCGGTGACGTGATCGTCACCGAAATCGAAGGCATTGGCACGCTGACCAACACCATCGCGCTCGCCCCGCGCTGAATCGCAACGCCCGCCCACGCACACAAGCGACGCACCTCTTACAACCGAAACGGACACACCGCCATGTCACACATCCAACACCTCATCAACGGTCAGCACGTCAGCAACGGCCAAACATTTGAAACCATCAACCCGGCCACCCAAGACGTACTGGCCGAAGTCGCGGCCGGTGGCAGCGACGAAGTCAACGCCGCTGTCGCCGCAGCCAAAGCGGCGTTTCCCAAATGGGCCAACACGCCCGCGCCCGAACGCGCCAAGGTGATTCGCAAACTCGGCGACCTGATTGCCAAGCACGTGCCCGAGATTGCGCAAACCGAAACCAATGACTGCGGACAAACCATCTCGCAAACAGGCAAGCAACTCATTCCGCGTGCGGCCGACAACTTCTACTACTTCGCCGAAATGTGCACCCGCGTGGACGGCCACACCTACCCCACGCCCACCCACCTGAACTACACGCTGTTTCACCCTGTCGGCGTGTGCGCGCTGATCAGCCCCTGGAACGTGCCGTTCATGACCGCCACGTGGAAGGTCGCACCCTGCTTGGCCTTTGGCAACACGGCCGTGCTCAAGATGAGCGAGCTCTCGCCCCTGACCGCTGCGCGCCTGGGCGACTTGGCCTTGGAAGCCGGCATTCCCGCAGGCGTGCTCAACCTGGTGCACGGCTACGGCCAAGACACAGGCGAGCCTTTGGTGGCGCACCCCGATGTGCGCGCCATCTCGTTCACTGGCTCCACCGCCACAGGCAACCGCATTGTCAAAACTGCGGGTTTGAAAAAGTTCAGCATGGAGCTCGGGGGCAAGAGCCCGTTCGTGATTTTTGAAGACGCCGATTTGGACCGCGCCTTGGACGCCGCCATCTTCATGATCTTCAGCAACAACGGCGAGCGCTGCACGGCGGGCAGCCGCATCTTGGTGCAGCAAAGCATTTACGCCGACTTTGTGGCCAAGTTCACCGAGCGTGCCAAACGCATCACGGTGGGCGATCCGCTGGACGAAAAAACCATCGTCGGCCCCATGATTTCCAAAGCGCATTTGGCCAAGGTGAAAAGCTACATCGAACTCGGCCCCAAAGAAGGTGCCACCTTGCTGTGCGGTGGCTTGGACCGCCCCAGCTATGCGCCTGAGTTGTCGGAGCGCGTGAAAAACGGCAACTTCGTGTGGCCCACCGTGTTTGCCGATGTGGACAACCGCATGAAGATCGCGCAAGACGAAATCTTCGGCCCGGTGGCCTGCTTGATTCCGTTCAAAGACGAAGCCCATGCGATTGAATTGGCCAACGACATTGCCTACGGTTTGAGCAGCTATGTGTGGACCGAAAACATTGGCAAGGCCCACCGCGTGGCTGCCGCCGTGGAAGCCGGCATGTGCTTTGTGAACAGCCAAAACGTGCGCGACCTGCGCCAACCTTTTGGCGGCACCAAGGCCAGCGGCACGGGCCGCGAAGGCGGCACTTGGAGTTACGAGGTGTTTTGCGAACCCAAGAACGTGGCGGTGTCATTGGGCAGTCACCACATCCCGCACTGGGGGACGGCATGAAGCCGTTCCCCTTCGGGGATGCTATGGCTCCCCCCACCCAACCCTCCCCCTCCGGGGAGGGCTTTTCCAGAAGGCAACTGCTGCTGGGCACAGCAGCCGTGGCCCTGCCCTGGGCAGCCCAAGCGCAAACACCAGGTTGGCCCGCCAAGCCCATCCGGTTGATCGTGCCCTTCCCGCCCGGTGGCACCACCGATGTGGTGACACGTCTGGTGGCCACTGAGCTCAGCAAGTCGCTGGGCCAAAGCGTGGTAGTCGACAACAAGCCTGGCGCGGGCACGGTGCTCGGTGTGGACCTCGCGGCCAAATCGCCTGCCGATGGCTACACCTTGGTCACCGTGGCCAACAGCTTTTGCGTCAACCAGACGCTGGTGAAAAACCTGCCCTACGACGGTCTGCGTGACCTGCGACCCGTTGGCCTGATGGGCATGTCCGAGCATGTGCTGGTCACTTACCCAGGTAGCGGCTTAAAAACCGTGGCCGAACTGATTGCGGCTGCCAAGAAACAGCCGGGCAAGCTCAGCTACGCCTCGTTTGGTGCGGGCACGTCGGCGCATCTGGCAGGCGCCATGCTCGAAGCGCAAGCAGGCATCGAGATGATCCACGTGCCCTACAAGGGCCAGGCCCCCGCACTCAACGACGTGATCGGCGGCCAAGTCACGGTGATGTTTGGCAACTGGCCCGAGTTTCGCCAGCATGTGCAAAGCGGCAAACTCGTTGCCTTGGGGCTGGCCACGGCCAAACGCTCGCCGCTGGCACCTCAGATCGCCACACTCGCCGAGCAGGGCCTGGCGATTGAGTCGAATTCGTGGAACGGCATTCTCACGCGCAGCGGCACGCCCGACGTGGTCGTGCAGCGTTTGAACACGGAGATCAACAAAGCCTTGCAGGCCCCGGCCGTGGTGCAGGCGTTTGCGGACGGCGGCATTGTGTCGCTGGCGGGCACGCCCGATCGGTTTGCCAGCTTCATCCGCAGCGAGACCGACAAATACGCGCAGGTGATCCGCAAGGCGGGGATCACGTCGGATGTTTGAGATGTTGATGTGCCCATGTTTCTCTCAAGGCGCTGTGCTGGTGCGTGTTGCGTCATGTTCATGCTTAGGGTTTGGCGAGATGGGCTGGGCGGGACGTTGGGCTCCGCTCATGTCCCCCGGGGCGGGCTGGGCCCGCCCCTCCTCCTTTACTTCGCTGCGCCCAACATCCCGCCCAACCCATCGACGAGGTGTGAGCGCACTGACGCTTGGATACCTGATTTGCCGCCCAAAGGTGAGGCTGGGTATCTGCCATAGCGAAGTAAAGGGGGAGGGATTTGCACCGCAAATCCCGGAGGACATGAGCGGCGGCAGATGCCCAGCCTCACCGTCACACGCCAACGCCAAAAACAGCACCGAAGCCATCACCAAAGCAAGCACACCCACACACCGCAAGGAACCGCCATGGGCCAACTAGCACTCGCCGCCAAAATCACCCACGTGCCCAGCATGTACCTGAGCGAAATTCCCGGCCCACGTTTTGGCACGCGCCAAAGCGCCATCGACGGCCACAAGGAAATCAGCCGCCGCTGCCGCGCGCTCGGCGTGGACACGCTGGTGGTGTTCGACACCCACTGGCTGGTCAACGCGAACTACCACATCAACTGCGCACCCCACTTTAAGGGCAGCTACACCAGCAACGAGCTGCCGCACTTCATCAACCACATGGCGTTCGAGTCGCCGGGCAACCCTGAGCTCGGCCACCTGCTGGCCAAAGTGGCCAACGAACACGGGGTGGAAACCCTGGCGCACGACAACACCACGCTCGACCCCGAATACGGCACCCTGGTGCCGCTGCGCTACATGAACGAAGACCAGCACTTCAAAGTGGTGTCGGTCTCGGCCCTGTGCATGGTGCATTACCTCAACGACAGTGCGCGTCTGGGTTGGGCCATGCGCGAAGCCGTGGAAAAGCATTACGACGGCAAGGTGGCATTTTTGGCCAGTGGCTCACTCAGCCATCGCTTTGCACAAAACGGCTTGGCGCCCGAGTTTGCCCACAAGATTTGGAGTCCTTTCTTGGAGCAACTCGACAAGCAAGTGCTGCAGATGTGGGCCAACCGCGAATGGAAAGCCTTTTGTGAGATGCTGCCCGAATACGCCAGCAAGGGCCATGGCGAAGGCTTCATGCACGACACGGCCATGTTGCTGGGCGCTTTGGGTTGGACGGGTTATGACGGTGCGGCTGAGATCGTCACACCGTACTTCGGTGCCAGCGGCACTGGCCAGCTCAACGCGATTTTTGACGTGACACCGCAAAGCGGCGCGCTGGTGCCCGCTCCCGTGGCCAGTAGCGCCGAAGGCTACACCGCCATCAGCACACGCCTGTAAGTCATGCATTTGTGAGAACACCATGCCCCACCTTGTGATCCTCTACACCGGCCAACTCGACCTCGAAACCGACATGGGCGTGCTGTGCCGCAGCTTGGCCGACGCCATGCTCACCGTGCAAGACGAGTCCGGCAAACACGTATTTCCCACGGGCGGCACCCGCGTGCTGGCCTACCCCGCCGCGCACTATGCCGTGGCCGATGGCGGTGCGGCAGGCCGTCAAGCCGCGCTGTTCACGCACAACCCACAGAGCGGCCCCCATGGTTCGGGGGACTCCAGCGACTACGCCTTTGTTTACCTCAACCTGCGCATGGGCCGTGGGCGCAGCGAAGCCACGCAGCAACACGCCGGCCAAACCCTGATCGACGTCACCCAAGCGCACTTTGCCGATCTGTTTGCCAAGCGCCACATTGGCATCACGCTGCAAGTGGATGTGGGCGCCGAAGTGTTCGACGCCAAGCACAGCAACTTGCATCCGCTGTTCAACAAATCCTGACCTCTCTCTTTGCAAAGGCTCCCATGTTTGATGACTCCTTGATCCAGCAACTCGCCGCCGAGTTGAACCAATCCGAAAAATCGGGCGTGCAAATTGAGCACTTCTCCAAACGTTTTCCCGGCATGACCATTGAGGACGGCTATCGCATCAACCGCGCATGGATGGCCCTCAAGCTCGCCGAAGGCCACCAAGTGATGGGCCACAAGATTGGCTTGACCAGCCGTGCCATGCAGCAAGCCAGCCAAATTGACGAGCCGGACTATGGCACCTTGCTCGAGCACATGCGCTACACCTGCACACCCGGTCAGGTGTTGGACATTCCGATCAAGAATTTCATCGCCCCACGTGTTGAAGTCGAGCTGGCCTTTGTGCTCAAGCACGAACTGCGCGGCCCCGACGTGACCGTAGCCCAAGTGCTGGCCGCCACCGACTATGTGACACCCGCGATCGAGATCATCGACTCGCGCATTGAACAGTTCGACCGCCACACCAAGGTGATGCGCAAAGTGTTCGACACCATCAGCGACAACGCGGCCAACGCGGGCATCGTGCTGGGCGGCGCCCACGTTGACCCACACACGACCAACCTGCCCTGGTGCGGTGCGGTGCTGCGCCAAAACGGCGTGGTGGAAGAAACCGGCTTGGCTGCTGGCGTGCAAGGCGACCCCGCGATTGGCGTGGCTTGGCTGGCCAACAAACTCGCGCCCTGGGGCGAACACCTGCACGCCGGCGAGGTGGTGCTGGCGGGCTCGTTCACGCGTCCCGTGGGTGCCAAGGTCGGCGACGTGTTTGAGGCAGACTACGGCCCATTGGGTTGCTTGCAATTTCGCTTTGTGTAAGGCGCGTTTTTCTAAGCAAATTCATTGCAACCCGCCGCCAACATCGACTTCGTTTCTACATCGTTCAACCTTCTTCAACCTACTTTTCACACGGTCACACCATGCAAACACCTGTCAACGCTTTCAAACACGCCCTTCACAACAAGCAAGCCCAAATCGGTTTATGGATGGGTTTGGGCAACGCCGTCTCGGCCGAAATTTGTGCCGGTGCAGGCTTTGATTGGCTGGTGCTCGACGGCGAGCACGGCCCCAACGACCTGACCACCTTGCTCGCACAACTGCAAACTGTGGCCGCCTATCCCGGTGCCAACCCCGTGGTGCGCGTGCCGCACGACCACCCTGCCTTGCTCAAACAAATTTTGGACATTGGCGCGCCCACCGTGTTGGTGCCCATGGTCGACACCGCCGAGCAAGCAGCCGCCATCGTCAAAGCCTGCCGCTACCCACAAGACGACGGCAAGGGCGGCATTCGCGGCATGGCCGGCACCCGCGCCGCACGCTGGGGCCGCTACCCCAACTACGGCAAGGAAGCCAACGCGCAAGTGTGCGTGTTGGTGCAAGCCGAAACCCGTGAAGCGCTGAAAAACCTCGACGCAATTGCCGCCACCGATGGCGTGGACGGTGTGTTCATCGGCCCGGCCGATTTGTCGGCCTCGATGGGCCACATCGGCAACCCCATGCACCCCGAAGTGCAAGGCGCGATTGAAGACGCGATTGCGCGCATCCGCAAAGCCGGCAAAGCCCCTGGCATCTTGATGGCCGACGAAACCTTGGCCCGCCATTACCTGTCGCTCGGCGCCTTGTTTGTGGCGGTCGGCGTGGATGCGGTGATCTTGGCGCGTCAAACCTCGGCGCTGGCCGCCAAGTTCAAAGACAGCCTGCCCACGGCCAACCCCGCCAACGACAAAGGCCGTGTGTACTGACCGCACCCTTACCGTGCATCGCTAGGAGTTCGCCATGACACAACCACACCGCTTTCACCCCGACGAATGGGCTGCCCGCGTGCAGCTCGCGGCCTGTTACCGCGTCTTTGCCATGCTGGGCTGGACCGAGATGATCTACAACCACATCACCGTGCGCGTGCCTCCCAGCGTGAGCGGCGATGAGAAGCAGTTTTTGATCAACCCCTTTGGCCTGCACTACAGCGAAGTGACGGCCAGCAATTTGGTGAAGATCAACCTCCAAGGCCAGGTGCTTGACGGCTCCACCCACCGCGTCAACCCGGCGGGTTTTGTGGTCCACGCCACCTTGCACGCGGGCATTGAGGGCGCGCACTGCGTGATGCACACCCACACCACAGCCGGCGTGGCGGTGGCCTGTTTGCAAGGCGGTTTGTCGCAAAGCAATTTTTATTCGGCACAGCTGCACGACATGGTGGCGTACCACGACTTCGAGGGCATCACCATTCACGCCGACGAGGGGCCGCGCGTGCTCAAAAGCATTGGCAGCAAGCAAGCCGTGATCTTGCGCAACCACGGCCTGTTGGCCTGGGGCAGCACCTTGCCTGAGACCTTTGCGATTTTGTGGACCCTGCAACGTGCTTGCGAAATCCAGCTCGCCACTTTGAGCATGGGCGCGCCGATTGCGGTGCCCGAGGCGATTGCGGCCAAATGCACGCGTGACTCGCTGCAGTTTGACAACCAACACGGTGGCGCCGGCGTCGACGTGTTTGATGCGCTGGTGCGTCAAGTGGATCGCATTGACACGAGCTACCAACAATGACCTTCTCCAAAATTTGCATTTACGGCGCAGGCGCCATTGGCGGTTGGATCGGCGCACGGCTGGCGCAGCAGCCCGGTGTGGAACTCTCGGTGGTGGCACGCGGTGCCACGCTGGTGGCGTTGCAGCAGCACGGGTTGCGTTTGCACATGACGACACCCAATTCAGCTGGTGCGACGGGTGCAGGCTCCCATGCTTCGGCACCGCCTGCAGCGCCCATCAGCGTCGCTGTAAAAACCAGCGCACAGCCTGCCGATTTGGGGGTGCAAGACCTGGTGGTCATTGCCGTCAAAGCGCCGGCCTTGGCCGAGGTCGCACAACACATTGCGCCACTCCTGGGCCCACACACGGTGGTGCTCACTGCCATGAACGGCGTGCCGTGGTGGTTCTTGCAAGGTTTTGGCGGCACACATGCCAACACGCCGTTGGCCAGTGTGGACCCACAAGGTCGGATCGCCCAGGCCATTCCTGCGCAGCACGTCATTGGCTGCGTGGTGCATGCCAGTTGTTCGTTGCGTGGTCCGGCCGAGGTGCAGCATCACTTTGGCAATGGCTTGATCATCGGCGAGCCCTCGGGCGCGTTGAGCGCGCGCGCGCAAGCGCTGCACGCGCGGTTGCAAAGCGCGGGCTTTGACGCCACGCTGTCGCCGCAGATTCAAAAAGACACTTGGTACAAGCTGTGGGGCAATATGACGGTCAACCCCGTCAGCGCTTTGACGGGTGCCACCACGGACAAAATCTTGAAGGACCCGCTGGTGCGCAACTTCATCTCGCAAGTGATGTTGGAAGCCAAAGCGATTGGTACGGCCATCGGCATCCCGATCGATCAGCAACCGGAGGACCGCCATGCGGTCACGCGCAAGCTGGGGGCGTTCAAAACGTCGATGCTGCAAGACGTGGAGGCGCGCCGTGCGGTAGAGCTAGATGCTTTGGTGGGCGCGGTGCGGGAGCTGGGGCAGATCACGGGTGTGGACACGCCGTTCACCGATGCTTTGCTGGGATTGGCGCGGTTGCACGCGCAAGGGTTGGGGCTTTATCCAGCTTCTCAGGGTTGACGTGACTGCCAATGCGGCCAGAGCACATTGAGCGCCAATCCGCCCATCACCAAACCAGCGGCCATCAATTTCCACGCGGGTAGGGGCTCGGCCAGCAACAGGGCCGAAGCACCCATACCGAATACGGGCACGAGCAAGGCCATGGGCGTGATGGTGGACGCCGGGTTACGCGCCAGCAACCAACCCCAGGCGGCGTAACCAAACAAGGTGTTGCCCCAGGACTGCCAAGCCACGGCGATCCAAGTGAACACATCGGCATCCAACACCCCCGCTTGCATGGCGGGCCAGCCTTCGGTGAGGAAGGACAAAACCAACAAGGGCGGCACGGCAAACACGCTGGACCACACCACATAGGCCAACATGTTCACGGGTCCAGCTTGCTTGCCGACCATATTGCCCAACGACCATCCCAGCGCAGCCAGGAGTACGAGTCCCAAGCCCAACCACGTGGTGTTGGCGTCGGTGTGGGCACCAATCACGGCAATGCCCGTGACGGCCAGCGTCAAAGCCACCCACTGAAAGGCACGCACGCGCTCACCGGTCAAGCGCATGGACAAGGCGATGGTGAAAAACACCTGGGTCTGCACCACCAGCGAGGCCAAGCCCGGTGCAATGTGGCCATTGACGGCCCAATACAAAGCGCCGAACTGCACCAAACCAATCAACAAACCATAAGCCGCCAAATTGCGCAGCGGCACGGCGGGGCGCGGCAAAAAAAATGCAGCGGGTAAAAACGCCAACGAGAAACGCAAGGCCGCAAACAAAAAGGGGGGCAAATGCCCCAATGCATTTTTGATGACCACAAAGTTGCTGCCCCACACCGCCACGACGGCAAGCGCCAGCAAGAAATGGCGCACGGACAAAGTGTGGTGCATCACATCAATCTTGGGTAAAGCCCACGCGCGCCGAAACGGCACACATCAACTCGTAGCCCACGGTGCCTGCGGCTTGGGCCACCTCGTCAATGGGCAGCACAGCGCCGTTGCTGGCGCGCCCCCACAAGGTGACTTCCGTGCCAAAGCCCGCTTGTGGACAGGGCGTGAGGTCGACCGCGATCATGTCCATGCTGACCCGGCCCAAGGTTCGGGTACGCACACCGTCGACCAACACCGGTGTGCCTGTGGGGCCATGGCGCGGATAACCATCGGCATAGCCGCAAGCGACGATGCCAATGCGCATCGCTGCATCGGCTTGAAAGCTGGAGCCATAGCCCACGGTGTCACCTGCTTGCAAATCTTGGATGGCGATGAGGCGGCTGCGCAAACTGAGGGTGGGCTGCAAATCCCAGTCGTGGATGGTGTGCTGCGGAAAATCTGGCGCGCTGCCGTAGAGCGCAATGCCCGGGCGCACCCAATCGGCAGCAACCGCAGGTGCACGCGCGTGACGCAACAAGCCTGCGCTGTTGCAGGTGCTGCGCTCACCAGGCAAGTCTTGGGTGGCGCGTTCAAATGCTGCCATTTGCTCGGCAATGCCTTTGTCGCCATCGGCATCGCTGAAGTGGGTGATGAAGGAAATTTCATCCACTTGGGGCAATTGGTTCAAGCGTGTCCAGGCCGATCTGAAGCGCACCGGGGTAAATCCCAGACGATTCATTCCACTGTTTAATTTGACGAATATTCGATGCGGGACTTGTGTTTTGTGACGGCTGAGCATCTCGATTTGTTCATCGCAATGCACCGTGTGCCACAGGTCCAAACGCGAGCAGAGTTCCAAATCACGGGCTTCAAACACACCTTCTAAAAGCAGCACTGGCCCGCGCCAACCCAATGCCCGTATGCGTTGCGCCTCGTCCAAGTCCAACAGGGCAAAGCCATCGGCAGCACGCAAGCCGTCGAACACACGTTCGATGCCATGGCCATAGGCGTTGGCTTTGACCACCGCCCAAACGCGGGCATCGGCGGCGGCAAGGCGCATGCGTTGCAGGTTATGACGCAGCGCGTCGGTGTGAACAAAGGCGTGTATCGGGCGAGGCATGGTCAATATTGTGGCACCCGCGTGATATAACCTCGTGTCGAATTCAAAGAAAGAAGCAACCGCATGGCGCACAGAGTGCTGTCGCTATGCCAGTCCCTCCCATGAAGCGCGGTTTTTACACCATCATGTCGGCCCAGTTTTTCAGCTCGTTGGCCGACAACGCGTTGTTCGTAACAGCCGTTGAATTGTTGAAGTCAGGTGGCGCCCCCGAGTGGCAGCGTGCCGCTCTGGTGCCCATGTTCGCCTTGTTCTATGTGGTGCTCGCGCCGTTTGTCGGTGCGTTTGCCGACTCACGACCAAAGGGCGAAGTCATGCTGATGAGCAACACCATCAAGGTGGTGGGTTGTTTGATGATGCTGTTTGGCGTCCACCCCCTGCTGGCCTACGCCGTGGTCGGCTTGGGCGCCGCCGCATATTCGCCCGCCAAGTACGGCATCCTGACTGAGTTGCTGCCCGCCTCGCAATTGGTCAAGGCCAACGGTTGGATTGAAGGACTGACGATTGGCTCCATCATCTTGGGCGTGTTGTTGGGCGGTCAATTGGTGGGGCCAAACTTGTCCACGTTCTTGCTGTCGTTTGACTTGCCATTCATCACCACGGGTGTAGACACGGCGGCGGAGGCCGCCATTTGTTTGTTGATTCCTCTGTATGCATTGGCTGCGTGGTTCAACAAACGCATTCCCTACACAGGCGCGGCCTTGATCCCCATGCGCTTGGACCCCGACAAAACCATGCTGCGCAATTTGCTGGCCTTGGTGCCTGACTTTTGGCATTGCAACCAGCGTCTGTGGCACGACAAGCTGGGTCAAATCTCGCTGGCCACCACCACTTTGTTTTGGGGTGTGAGCGGCAACCTGCGCTACATCGTGCTGGCTTGGAGCGCTGCGGCCTTGGGCTACAGCACCACACAGGCCTCCAGCTTGGTGGGCGTGGTGGCCATTGGCACGGCAGTTGGCGCGGTAGTCGCCTCCATGAAAATGAAACTCGACCACGCCACCCGCCTGATGCCCCTGGGCATTGCCATGGGCTGCTTTGTGGTGGCGATGAACTTCATTGACAGCCTGTGGTTGGCCGTGCCGTTTTTGATCGTGCTGGGTGGTTTGGGTGGTTTCTTGGTCGTACCCATGAACGCGTTGTTGCAACACCGTGGCCACAACCTCATGGGCGCAGGTCGCTCAATTGCGGTGCAAAACCTCAATGAGCAGCTGTGCATTTTGGGCCTGGGCTTTTTGTACACCTTCAGCACCGGCATGGGCATGAGCGCGTTTGGCGCCATCACAGCGTTTGGTGTGTTGGTGGGCTATGTGATGTGGCTCATCAAGCTGTGGCACGAACACAACCACAAGCACCACCGCGAAGAACTGGCGCGTTTGATGCACATCGCTCGCAACGACGACTTGCACGGCTAAACCGTGCGCACACGCCCCGTGCTGGCTGTGCTGGCCTTGGTTCTCAACGCTTTGGTGTGGGGCCTGTCTTGGTGGCCCCTGCGTGCGCTGAATGCGCATGGGCTGCATCCGCTGTGGAGCACTGCCTGTGTGTTCACACTGGCAAGCGTGGTGCTCATGCTCATCAACCCTTCGGGTTGGCGCAGCTTCAAACAACATCCGCAGCTGTGGTGGCTCATGGCCGCATCAGGCCTGACCAATGTGGGTTTTAACTGGGCCGTCACCACGGGCGATGTGGTGCGCGTGGTGTTGCTGTTTTATCTGATGCCGACTTGGTCACTGCTGTTGGCGTGGTGGTTGCTCAAAGAGCGTCCCACACGTGGCGCCTTGGCACGTTTAGCGCTGGCCTTGCTGGGCGTGGTGTGGGTGCTGAAAACGCCCGATTC
>Ga0228703_1000117_pt1 | contig 68091 bp, 55 predicted proteins | sample McNCre217_Aug_MG_3_FD_178020 | JGI IMG/M metagenome (GOLD analysis project Ga0228703, IMG submission 178020) | Freshwater microbial communities from McNutts Creek, Athens, Georgia, United States - 29-17_Aug_MG | ecosystem: Environmental > Aquatic > Freshwater > Creek | place: USA: Georgia...
TTTGATCCCAACTCTCCACTAGCACACATCATGATGGCGAATTACCAAAGTGCCTTTATGGCGAGCTCGGTTAAATTTGCGTCAAAGGTGGAGGAACAGTTTTCGAAGACCTATCAGAGAAAGAGTTTTGGCGTAAAGCAGGCTGGCTTTTTAGTAATCTGGCGAACCGCTATGCCAAGTGTATTAGTAGAGACGGGATTTTTAACGAACCCGGAGGAAGAGAATTATTTAGCTTCCGAAAAAGGACAAAGCGAAGTAGCAACAGCCATTGCCACGGCGTTTAAAGCGTACAAAGAAGAAATCGAAAAATAAATACGATGTTCCAAAGCAATGAATTAAAAGTGGGTTTTTTGGCATTGTTAGCCTTTTTAATCCTCTATTTTGGTTTTAATTTTCTGAAAGGGAACGACGTATTCTCCTCAGCTCGGATCTACTACGTAGAATACGAAAACGTGGATGGATTAATGGTTTCGAATCAGGTAATGGTCAATGGAATCGAGGTGGGAAAGGTGAAAAAGGTGGAAATTCAACCTACGAAATCAAACAAAATTCTGGTCACTCTTCGATTAAGCCAAGATATCGTTATTCCAGATAAAACAGTGGCTGTGCTGTCTGACGGAGCCTTGTTAGGAGGTAAAATCATTCGCTTACATTTAGCAGGGAAGGGGAATTTAGCCGAAGATTCATTCTTGAAAGGTGAAACAGAGGTAGGTGTGACCGCTTTATTAAAGGAGCGCGCCATTCCGGTGATCGCCAATGCCGATTCTCTTTTGGTCTCCTTCCGTCAAATCTCTACTAAATTCGACCATACAGGAACGTATTTAAATAATTTATTGAAAACCTCGAACGAAACAGTGTCGAATATCAATGGTTCTGTGAATGGGATTGTGGCAGACAATCGGGCCAATATTGCGCAGATTTCTTCGAATATGAAGACCTTGTCTACCGATTTGATTGAAACCGAAAAGCAATTGCGTCCTTTGCTAACAAAATTCAATACGGTGGCTGATTCTTTGAATGCCTTGAAACTAGGTAAGACATTGAAAGAGGTGGATGCAACCGTTCTATCCTTAAAGAAGATTGTGCAAGGGATTGAGCGTGGCGAGGGTAGTGCTGGTAAGTTCATTAAAAACGATAGCCTCTATGTAGGTTTGAATAAAACGCTGGTAGATCTTGATAAGCTATTGCTTGATTTTAGATTGCAGCCGAAGCGTTACATTGGTATCTCTGTGTTTGGAAGAAAAAACACGCCTCCATCTAATTAAATTTTATGTCTACGATTCAAGTGAAAATGACAGCCAGTCCTGAGTTGTCTGATATTTTAGTCGCTGAGCTAGGCGAAATTCAATTTGATATTTTCGAGGATTCGGATACCGGTGTCATTGCCTATTGTCCGGAGTCAGACTTTTCTGAAGAGGCTTTGACGGAAATTATGTCTCGTTATGGTTTGCAAACTTACGAAGTGAATCGCATCGAGAAGCAAAACTGGAATGAAGTTTGGGAAAGTAATTACGATCCTATTCGCATCGAGGATTTGGTGTTAATTCGGGCGAGTTTTCATCCCTCAGAGGCTGGATTCCAAATGGAGGTAGTGATTAATCCTAAAATGTCATTTGGCACGGGCCACCACGAAACGACTTCGTTGATGACAAAGGCTTTGTTCGATGTTGATTTAACGGGCAAAAGCGTGCTAGATGCGGGTACAGGTACGGGGCTTTTGGCTTTTGTGGCAAAAAAGCGTGGTGCAGGATTTGTACGTGGTTTTGATATCGATGAGTGGTCAGTAGAGAATTCCGTTGAGAATGCGGGTTTGAATGCTTGCAGTGAAATTCCATTTGCCCTTGGGACTATTTCAGACGAAGATACTACGGAATACGATGTGCTTTTAGCGAATATCAACCGCAATATTTTGCTGGCCGAAATGGCTGAATATGCAGCTCGTATCAAGCCAGGCGGTTTACTTTTTTTAAGTGGATTTTACACAGAGGACATTCCTCTTTTATTGGAATCCGCTGAAAAGCAGCAACTTAATTTTGTGGCACAAGCATCAAAAAACAACTGGGCTTGCTTGCAATTGAGAAAAAAACCTTAATTTTAAAGGTTTGACTCTTGTAATCCGAGAAATCGGATGTTTTTAAAATGAAAATCTCTCCTAACAAACCTTTCCAGGTTGTTTATTCTTTATTGTCTCATGAATGCCTCGGATATTTATTCGATGTCTTTGTGGTGCAATTAAATGAGAAGGGTCAGCTGACTTGGGAGTACCAAACGCTTACTTCTCGGAATTTTCACGAATTTGAGCATGCCCTAGACGATCGCGATCGTACGGCAGTAGGTTTAATTGAAAGCATGAAGCCGGTGGCGGTTTTTGAAAAGTTCAATACCTCGAAGCGTAAGACGATGGAGGAGTTCTATTTGAAGACCTGGGATGTAGAAAAAGGGGAGAAGGAGATTCAAGAGGCAGTGATGTCTGTGATTGAAAAAAAGAGAGGGCAGATTTTTGGTTTAATTTGTCCAGATAAGACGCTTTTCATCATGGGAAATGATGGTAATCCGATGCGTCAGGCGGTTCAGATTGAAGCGGATGCGGTGGACGTCTTGTTCCACTTTATGCGTAATGAAGAGAACACACACTATTTTCCTACGTTAAAATACCAAGGCAATAAACTGGAGTTTCAGTACAAAGACGCGATCGTATTATGTGATGAGCCGGCCTGGATGCTGGTGAATCAAAAGTTATATCATTTTAACCCAGAATTAGAGGGGAAGAAATTGCGTCCCTTTTTAAATAAAAAGTTTGTTGCGATTCCGAAGAATATGGAAGAAGATTACTTCCGCAAATTCGTGAAGGCCATGGTCGCGCGATATCCTGTTCACGCGAAAGGCTTTGAGATTTCTAATACGGAAAAACCTGTTCAGTTCTTATTGTCTTATGGGCCTACAGCGCCTAAATTAGAGGAAGAAGAAACGGTTAAAAAGAAGGCAGCTTTAGAGGCAGCGGATCGCTGGAACTTTGTGCTATCCTTCCAATACGGTAATAATCGTTTTCCTTGGGATGGTTTATCCTCTGAAGCAAATGTGCTTTTTGAGAAGAAAGGAGATAGTTATGCATTCCAAAAGATCATGCGCTCTCACGTCAAAGAGAAACGCGCTTTTCAACAGCTGAAAAGCTTAGGATTGAAGATGGAAAATGATGGGCGTGCCTTTATGCAACGGGGGGATGCTGTGCAATGGTTAACGGCGAATAAAGAAGTGCTGGATCAGGCGGGTTTTGCCGTTCAGTTTAAAGGTGATGGTCAAGCGCCACGCTATTTCTTAGGGAAACCTGAAATCAAGATTCGCATCGGGGAAAAACTGGACTGGTTTGATATACAGGCTGTAATCTCTTTTGGGGAATTCCAGATTCCTTTCTTGAAAATACGCCAGCTGATCTTGCAAAAGAAGAAGGAATTCCATTTGCCAGATGGTTCGATCGCGATGATTCCGGATAACTGGTTCCACGATTACCAAGATTTGTTTTATTTTTCCGAGACCCGTCCGGGAGAAGAGGGCGTGTTCTTACGTCGTCAACATTACCAGCTGGTGCAGGAATGGGAGAACCAAGATTTAGTAAAAACGGCTTTGCGGGCTAAAACGATTAATGATTTAGCGCTCGAAGCAAAAGAATATCCAGTACCTAAAAACTTCAAAGGCACCTTACGTCCCTATCAATTAGAAGGCTACCGTTGGATGCGTACGCGTCAAGCAGCGGGCCTAGGCGCTTGTTTAGCGGATGATATGGGTCTAGGTAAGACGGTTCAAACACTGTGTTTGTTACAGAGCTTAAAAGAGCAAGGCGAGACCTTGCCTACCTTACTCGTCATGCCTACTTCCTTGTTATATAACTGGGAGATGGAAGCGAAGAAATTTACACCACAGCTACGTGTTCTCGTCTACAGTGGCCCGCAAAGAGAGAAATTGCAAGCGCAGATAGGGAAGATTGATTTGATCCTGTGTTCTTTCGGAATGGTCCGTTCTGATATTGAATGGTTCGAAAAGCAGGCCTTTTCGTATGTGATTTTGGATGAGTCGCAGGCGATCAAGAATCCTTTGGCGAATATTACAAAAGCCGTCCAAAAACTAAACGCAAAATTCCGCTTGGTCATGACGGGTACCCCTTTAGAGAACTCGACGATGGACCTTTGGTCTCAAATGAATTTTGTGAATTCAGGGTTGCTAGGTACCCAGCGTTATTTCAAAGATCATTTCCAGTTGCCTATTGAGAAGAAGGCAGATATGGAAAAGAAAAAGCGCTTGTATTTCTTAATTAAGCCCTATTTGCTACGTCGTGAAAAGCGTCAAGTGGCGGCTGATTTACCTGAGAAAATGGAATCAGTGACCTATTGCTCGATGACGGAAGAACAAGAGCGATTATATGATAAGACGAAATCGTTCTACCGTGATGTGTTATTAAAACAGATTAAGGACGAAGGATTGCAAAAATCCCGCTTCTCTGTTTTACAAGGTTTGACGAAATTGCGCCAGCTAGCGAATCATCCATCGCTTTGCGAAGAGGGATATGCGGGTGACTCGGGTAAGATGGAGGCCGTGTTAGAGAAACTAGAAACGGTTTTAGAGCAGCACCACAAGGTGTTGATTTTTAGTCAATTCGTTCAACATTTGAATTTAATCAAAGCGGCATTAGAGGAGCGTGGAATTCCGTATGCCTATTTAGATGGAAGCACTGTGGATCGCAAAGGTCAAGTGGAAAGCTTCCAAAAGGAAGATGGTCAATCCGTTTTCCTGATTTCCTTAAAAGCCGGTGGTGTAGGTTTAAATTTAACGGCAGCGGATTATGTGTTCTTATTGGACCCTTGGTGGAATCCAGCGGCAGAGGCACAAGCCATCGACCGTGCACACCGTATCGGTCAAAAGAAAACCGTATTCACCTACAAATTTATTTCGAAAGAAACGGTGGAAGAGAAGATTCTTGCCTTGCAGCAACGCAAAAAGGATTTAGCCTCAGAGCTAGTGACTTCAGATGAGAGCATCTTACGCGCTTTGAGTGAGGACGAAGTACTCGATTTATTAAGCTAGAATTTTTACTAGGATGTTTTTGGCGACTTCATGGCTGATAAAGATGGGCGAAGCGTCGTTTATCGAAACGAATACCGAACGATCGAATTCATTAACTTCCTGTATTTCCAGTTTTGCCCCTAAATTCAGATTCAACTTCGTAAGCAGTTGCAAGAATACGGCAGAATCCTGCGCAACACCCATCAATTTACAGGTTTTAGTGGCCTTGATATCTGAAAGGTGGGAATACGCCAGTTCTGGCAGAATACCGTCCTTGTTAGGGATGGGGTCGCCGTGCGGATCTGTTTTAGGGAAACCTAAGTATTCGTCTAATTTTTGGATTAATTTATCTGATTCGATGTGTTCTAACTGTTCTGCGATTTCGTGTACTTCATCCCAGTTAAAACCCATTTTGTCCACTAAAAACACCTCCCAAAGACGGTGTTTACGTACAATGGACAACGCAATTTTCTCTCCCTCTGGACTTAATCGAACCCCTTGGTATTTCTGGTAATTCACCCAGCCCTTTTCAGCTAATTTGCGCAACATATCCGTGACTGATGCGGCTTTTGTCTGCATCAATTCCGCGACAGCATTCGTCGAAATATCTTCCGAAGTAGCTTCAGATAGGCGGTGGATGATCTTTAAGTAGTTTTCTTCTGTGAATGAAATAGCCATGTTGTAAATATAGCAAATTAATTTTTTAGGTTAATCTAAAAATTATTTTTATATTTGAGAAAATTCTGAATAATGTCTAGTCCTTGGCGTACGAATCCTAAAATGAAATCCCTCTCAGAAGTGTTTGGGACGATACCTGTGCCTGCGGGAAATGGGTTTTGGAAGAATTTGCGTGCTTTTATGGGTCCCGGCTTTTTAGTTGCCGTAGGGTATATGGATCCAGGCAATTGGGCAACGGATTTAGCTGGAGGGGCATCCTTTGGCTATACTTTATTATCTGTTATCCTGGTTTCTAGCATTTTTGCGATCATTTTACAGCATTTGGCATTGAAGTTAGGGGTGGCCTCTGGACGTGATTTGGCCCAAGCTTGTGGGGATGCCTTTTCGAAGCCGGTAGCAGTTTTTCTCTGGTTGGTTTGTGAGATAGCGATTGCGGCCTGTGATTTAGCAGAGGTGATTGGATCGGCATTGGCGCTGCAATTGATTTTTGGGATTCCCATTTTGGCAGGTATTGTCATCACCATTTTGGACGTTTTTTTAATTTTGTATTTCCAAAACAAAGGTTTTAAGGTCATCGAGTCGATAGTCTTGTCGCTTTTGATCGTGATCGTTTGCTGTTTTACTTACGAATTGTTGATTTCACAGCCTTCGATTTCCGGTATTTTGGGAGGATTAGTACCACAAAGTTCGGTGGTCATGAATCCGAGTCAATTGTATGTGGCTATCGGTATATTAGGAGCCACCGTTATGCCTCATAATTTGTATTTGCATTCAAGCATCGTGCAAACGCGGGCGATTAAAGAGACGGATACAGATAAGGAAAAAGCGATTAAATACGCGACTTGGGATTCAACGCTTTCCTTAGGGCTTGCTTTTTTTATCAATGCGGGAATTCTCATTTTAGCCGCGGCTGCTTTCCACGGCAATCATTTAGAACATGTGGCGGATATTCGTGATGCCTATCAATTATTAGATCCGGTTTTGGGCAGTAAATTTGCGAGTATTTTATTTGCGGTTGCCTTGCTCGCTTCAGGCCAAAATGCCACGTTAACGGGTACCTTAGCCGGCCAAATCGTGATGGAGGGCTTCCTTGATTTGCGTATTGCACCTTGGTTAAGACGATTGATTACTCGATTGATTGCCATTATTCCTGCCTTCTTTATTACCTGGATTTATGGGGAATCGAAAATAGGGGATCTGTTAGTCTTCTCTCAAGTCGTGCTTTCCATGCAGCTAAGCTTTGCTGTGATTCCTTTGGTCCTGTTTACTGGGGATAAGCAGAAGATGGGGAAATTTGCGAATTCGACCCTTTTGCAGGGAATCGTTTGGGTGATTACGGCCATTATTTTGGGCCTTAATATGTATTTGTTGGGGCAGGTGTTAGGACTGCTTTAAACCAGGTGTCGTCACCTAGGTAGTCAATAGCTCGCCATTTGACGGGGAGTGTTGGTTCTGGGATTCCTTTCAAGAGTGTTTTAGGAGATCTTATTTTCCAAATTTCATCAACCAGGCCATCGGCAAACAACCTTTCCATCGTTTTTGCACCTCCTTCTACTAAGATGGATTGGATTTTTAACTCAGCTATTTCTGCAGAAGAACGTAAAACAATCGTCTCCTCACCTTCGTTTAATACCTTAGACTTCGCAGGAATTCTGTTAGAAGGATCCAGAACAATACGAATCGGATTAGGACCATCCACTAAGCGGGTGGTCAGTGAAGGATCGTCCTGGATGATGGTTTGCACCCCCACTAATATGCCTTGGTGTTCTGCGCGCATTTGATGCACACGTATGGCTGATAATTCATTCGAAAGCTGCACCGGTTTTCCATCCGGCATTGCGATGAATCCATCGGCACTACAAGCATACTTGAAGGTGATATAGGGTCTTTTCAGTCGATGAAACACGAAGAAATGGCGGTTGATCCATTCTCCTTTTGCTGCGAGTATTCCCGTGTGGCAGGTGATGCCTGCGGCTTCGAGTTTCGCTACTCCTTTGCCGGCAACGAGGGGATTAGGATCGAGGTTAGCAATAAAGACCGTTGTAATACCTGATTGAATTAATAAATCAGCACAGGGAGGTGTTTTTCCAAAATGGGAGCAGGGCTCTAAGGTAACATAGGCTGTAGCACCTTTTACCGATTCTTGGCTGGAACGAATGGCATTGACTTCCGCATGGGGCCCGCCGAATTGTTCGTGAAATCCCTCCCCTATGATTCTGTCGTCTTTTACGATGACGCAACCAACAAGCGGATTAGGTGCAACGCGCCCTGAGCCTAACAGAGCTAGGTCAAAAGCGCGTTGCATCCATATTTCTTTATTCGGCATTAATTGGTTTGCGGTTACTCGATAAATAGCTGTAAATAGCCGGAATAATGTACAAGGTCAAGGTAGTAGAGAATAACATTCCACCTACCACGGCGATACCCATCGAAACCCTACTTTGGGAACCGGAACCTAAGGCTAAGGCGATCGGTAAAATACCCAATATGGTACAAAGTGAGGTCATGATGATAGGACGGAAACGAGCTATGGCCGCTTCTTGCACCGCTTTTACCTTTTCAGATCCTGATTCTTTCCGCTGGTTTGCAAATTCCACGATCAAGATACCGTTTTTGGTAACGAGGCCTATGAGGACGATGATACCGATTTGGGAGAAGATGTTTAGCGTTTGACTGAAATCCCAAAGAGTTAGCAGGGCTCCGGCCACGGCCAATGGTACCGTAAATAAGATGATGAACGGATCGATGAAACTTTCAAATTGGGCTGAAAGGATTAAATAGATTAATAGAATCGCTAGAGCGAAAGCGAAAAGTAGAGAAGAGCTAGACTCTTTGAATTCCTTACTTTGGCCATCATACGCCGTAGAGAAGGAAACGTCGAACGTCTCTTTGGCTAATTTATCCATTTCGTTCAAGGCTTCACCTAGAGTGACGCCTTTCGCCATTTGTGCCGTTACGGTAGCCGCTACATAACGGTTATATCGGAAGAGTTGGGGAGGCGTACTTTGTTCTGTAATCTTCACCAAATTATCCAATTGGATCAAATCACCGCGGTTGTTTTTCACATATAGGGACTTCAAGTCGGATACATCGTTTCGCATAGGGCGGTCGATTTGACCGATGATTTGGTATTGCTTTCCGTCCATAACGAAATAACCAAAGCGTCTACCCGAAAGGCCTAATTGCAAGGTTGTTGCGACATCTTGTATCGAAACACCTAAGTTTTGGGCTTTATCACGGTTGATTTCAAGGCGTAATTCGGGCTTCGTGAACTTCAAGTTGACATCAGCCATCTCAAACTTCGAACTCTCCCGGACTTTGGCCATAAACAAAGGAATATTTTTCTTCAAACTTTCAAATGTCGAGGCTTGAATCACAAAGGCCACCGGTAATCCACCACCCCCACGCTGGCCTGTAGACAAGGTAGGTTCTTGAATTAAGGTAGCGCGCGCACCTGTGAATTTCTTGATCTTTGGCTGAATCGCATCGGCAATTTGTTGTTGGGTTCTACGTCCCTCCGGATCGGCTAAAATCACACGCATACTTCCCGTATTTGAACCACCGTTTCCAAAAGGAGGGGAAGTAATCGAATAAACGGCATAACGTTCTTTAGGAGAAATCTCCTTCATTAAGAAATTAGCCATCTCATCTGTATAATTCAACATATACTCGAAGGTTGCACCTTCTGGAGCGGTCGCATTTACCCTTAATGTCCCTCTGTCTTCTAGAGGAGCTAATTCAGAAGGAATCGCTTCGTATTTAAATAAGGCGTAAATAATACCAAACAAGGAGAACATGATTACCCATGCCATCCAGCGAATCTTAATAAAGCTAGCTAATGAACCTTCATATGCTTTAGTTAAAGCAACAAAGAAGGGCTCCGTCATGGTATAGAACCAAGGTTTCGAATGACTTCCTTTTAACAAACGCGAGCTTAACATCGGTGTTAAGGTTAGCGATACAAAAGCTGAAATAATAACAGATCCAGCCACTACAATCCCGAATTCACGGAACAATCGTCCGGTAATTCCTTGCAAGAATATAACGGGTAAGAATACTGCTGCCAATGTTACGGTCGTTGAAATAACCGCAAAATAGATCTCTTTCGATCCTTCAATAGCGGCCTCCCAGGGGCTTAGGCCTTCCTCGATTTTGGTATAGATATTCTCTAATACCACGATCGCATCATCTACTACGAGACCGATGGAAAGTACGATACCTAATAAGGTTAATACATTCACTGAGAAACCTGCCAAATACATAAAGAAGAACACCCCAATCAATGAAACCGGAATGGCCGTCAAAGGAATAATCGTGGATCTCCAATCACGTAAAAACAAGAAGATAATGATGGTCACTAATAAGATCGCAGTAAAGATCGTTTCTTCTACTTCCTCGATCGATTTACGCACATATTTTGTATTGTCGAAACCTTCTTTCATCTCTACGTCCGCTGGTAATGTCAAGCGAATTTGCTCCACTTTTTTGTGGATGGCATCGACGATTTGGATTTGGTTAGATCCCGGCTGCGGAATTACCGCGATAGAAATCATGGGTTTCAAATCCCGCTTGAAGAAGGTCTTGTTATTTTCTGGCGAAAGTTCCGCCTTACCCACATCCGAAAATTTTACCGAGCGATCGCCTTCCTCTTTGATAATCAAATTATTGAAGTCATCCTCTGTCGTCATACGACCCTGCGTTCTCACGGTTAATTCCGTGTTTGCCCCTTCGATGCTACCAGAAGGTAATTCGATGTTTTGTTTAGCTAAGGCATTCACGATATCTGGAGCTGTCAAACGGAAAGAGGCTAAGCGCTCTGGATCAATGTGCAGACGCATCGCATATTTCTGCTCGCCCCACAACTGCACCGAACTAACGCCTGGAATCGTTTGGAATTTTTCCTTGATATTTCGTGTAGCTAATTCATTCAATGATAGCAAATCTCGCGTTGCTGAAAATACGTTGATGTTGTAAATTGGACTTGCATCTGCATCTGCTTTCGCCACGATGGGCGGATCTACGTCTTTTGGTAATTGCCCCATGGCACGTGAAACGCGGTCACGCACGTCATTGGCTGCGTCTTCGATATTAACGGATAAGTCAAATTCTACGGTAATACTAGAACGGCCATCACGGCTGGAACTAGATAAGGTTCGAATACCGGCAATACCGTTAATCGATTCCTCTAAGGGTTCCGTGATTTGGGATTCAATAATGTCCGCGTTCGCTCCCGTATAGGAAGTTTGTACATTCACCACAGGAGGATCCACCGAAGGATATTCACGAACACCTAAATAGGTATATCCGATGATACCAAATACAATGATCGTGATGGACATCACAATCGAAAGTACCGGTCTTTTTATACTAATCTCTGAGAAAGATGCCATAGCTGAATTATTTTACGACTTCTTTGATTTCTACCTCACCATCTGGTTTCACTTGAATAATACCATTTGTAATCAAGGTATCTCCAATCGATAAACCATCTAAAATTTCTACCGTTTTATCGCCACGTGTTCCCAATGTCACTTTCGTAGATACCGATTTGCCATTTTTCACGACATATACCTTGTTCCCTTTGGACTCCGGAATGACAGCTTCCGTAGGGATTAAGATCGCGGACCCTTTTGTTTTTAGGATCAAATTTACTTTCGCAAAGGCACCTGGAACTAATTGGTTGCCAGGGTTAGGCGCTTGCGCACGGATTTGCAAGGTTCTAGTTTGTGGATCGATCTTAGGGTCAATCGCATAAACACGTCCGATGAAGTTCTTTTCTTCGTTTTCTGTCACAAATTCAATGGTTCCCCCATTCTTTACTTGAGTCGCATATTTTGCAGGAATAGCGAATTCGATTTTCGCAGGATTCGTGTTGGTTAATGTCGCGATTTGCGTGCTAGGAGAAATATAACTTCCCATACTCACATAACGGAAACCAATTTTACCTGCAAATGGAGCACGTAAGGTCGTTTTTAAGATTTGGGCTTTTAGATCTTCGATGTCTGCAGAAATGGTATTTACCGAGTTTACGGCAATATCATATTCGCGTTGTGAAATCGCTTCTTTTTGTAAAAGAACTTTTTGGCGAGCTTCGTTGTCCTCCGCAAGTTTCTTGTTGAAACCGAGTTTACGTAGTCGCGCTTGCAAATCATCATCGTTTATGCGCAGTAAAACGGTGCCTTTAGCTACCACATCGCCCTCTTTGATATTCAAAGCGATAATGCGGCCCGCGATTTCGGAACGAATGTCTACCTCTTCATTGGGCAAAATGGAGCCTGTTGAACTAATCATATCATCCAAACGGGTTGTTTTCACCACCGTCACAATGACTGCCGTTTTACCGCCTTTGCCCCCTGTGCTGCCTTTCTCTTTTCCTTTTTCCTTCGTCTCTTCGGCGAAAAATGTTTTCTTGATTTTCGGATAAAATGCCAAACCTAAGATTAAGGCAATGGTCAAAACCGACAAGAGTGTCTTTGTAATTTTATTCATAGTAACAGGTTTTCATACCAAGGTAATCAAATCCTAGGAAAGGATTACCCTAACTTATAGGCTTAATTGGTTAAAGAACTTGAAATCCAGGGCATAAAGTGCTCATTTTCCACTTCATTCATCACAAAATGGCTCTGGGCATTGCCAATGTTTTTGATACTGGCGAGTTTATGCAAAATAAATTCGCGGTATTCATCCATATCCGCGACCACAATTTTTAATAAGAAATCACTGTGCCCAGACACGCAATAGCATTCTTGCACTTCGGCTAAATTCATCACGTCCTGTTCGAATTGCTTCAAATAGTCCGCCGCATGTTCTTTCAAGGAAATATCGCAGAAAACGGTTAGGGTTTTACCTAGTTTGGCCGGGTTGATCATCGCCCGGTAGCCAGTAATCACCCCTTCTTTTTCCATTCGCTTGATGCGCTCATGGATAGGGGTAGCACTCATACCTAGGCGACTTGCCATCTCTTTATTTGAAAGAAAGGCATCTTCGTGTAGAAATGCGAGGATCTTTTTATCTATGTCATCTATTTTTGCCATACTATTTTTTGTCTAGTATTAGTCCAAAAGAAACCATTCCAGATAAGGTATCAACGCGCATGGATTGTTCAATTTGAATGCGATATTTTCCTTGTTTTGGGAATTTTAAGGCAGGGTAAATGAGGAATTTTTTCTCATAAATATCGCCAAAACCAGCCCCTTTCGGCTTTCCCGTAGTAGGGTCATATAAAATCGCTTCCGCTAAACCTTTTTGGATGATGGTCCCTTTGGCATCCAAAATACTTGGACTGAAATACAGATTATAGAAGGGGTATGCATTGTTTTGACGTACCACAGCATAAACAGCGTAGCTTTCAGCAGCGTCTGGCACATTCACTTTGAACTGAATAGGCTGTTTTTGAATCCAACCTATTTCTTCAAAATTAGTGGTCTCATCTAAAGCTACTCCCGGATCACCACAAGAGATCAATAAAAATCCGAGCAGAACAATAATTCCGAAATTAAGCTTCAGGGGTAGGCGCTGCACCATCTCTAGGAGGTCTTGGTTTAAACTTCTTTTTCTTTTTAAAGGGTTTCGGCGTTGCCGTTCCTCCATCCGCAGCTGGATTAGTCCCTTCCGGACGATTTGGTCCTTCTGGGCGAGGTCCCCGGTTTTCACCTTCTGGACGAGGAGGCCTTGGTGGGCGGTTTTCGCCATCGGGTCTTGGTCTACGCTCTGGGCGAGGTCCTCTATTTTCACCTTCAGGACGAGGAGGTCTAGGTCCACGATCTGGACGCGGCCCTCGGTTTTCGCCCTCTGGTCTAGGAGGTCGTGGTCCTCTGTCTTCGCGGTTTCTATTGTCTCGGTTACCTCGGTTATTGCGATTGCCCGATTTCACTCCACCGTATTTCTTGTCCATCCGTTCTAAATCAGAATTTAGTTCAGATAGGCTAGGTTTTTCCACTGCAGGAGCATCTGGATTTAGATCCTCGAATGATTCTGGAATGATACCTTTTTTATTTAATTCTATAATCTCCGCTACGCGATCACAGCTTACTGGAATCCAAATCGCTTCTTCTCCCACAATCCCAAACCACATCATTCGCTTAAAGATGTCCGTCTTCTGCAAGATCGCATCACCGCGTTTTGTTTTTAGGCGGCCCTCAATGGTAGGAATGCTTTTCAAAGCATCCATATACGTTTCTAATTCGTAATTCAAACAGCATTTCAAGCGACCACATTGCCCACTTAATTTAACTGGATTAAGGGATAGGTTTTGGTAACGAGCAGCTGAAGTGGTTACGTTTTTGAAATCAGATAACCAAGTAGAGCAGCATAATTCACGTCCGCATACACCAATTCCGCCTAATCTGCCGGCTTCTTGACGAAGGGAAATTTGTTTCATTTCGACACGGATCTTGAATTCGGTCGCTAGTAACTTAATTAATTCGCGGAAATCGACACGGTCTTCAGATGAATAATAGAAGATCGCTTTTGTTCCATCTGATTGGAATTCAACGTCCGAAAGCTTCATATTCAGCTTTAGATCACTAATGATTTGACGTCCACGGTACATCGTAGGCAAATCGCGAGCCATCGAATGTTCATGTTTTTCGATGTCTTTTTCAGTGGCTAAGCGGAATATGTTTTTGATCTTGTCGTCGTCTTTGATGTTCTTTTTCAACAATTGAAGACGTACTAATTCCCCTTGTAAAGACACAACACCTAACTGAGTTCCGCTGCTCGAATCGACCATGACGGAATCTCCTGTATGTAATTCTAATTGATCTACATTTCGGAAATACTCTTTTCTGCCACCTTTAAACTTGACTTCCACGATGTGGTAGCGTTGAAAAGAGGGAACGTCTAAGTCTGATAACCAATCAAAAACGTTCATTTTATTGCAACCACCTGAGCCACAACCGCCATTGCTTTGACAGCCTTTTACCTCTCCGCTTGCGCTAGGAGAGCCACATGACCCACTGGAACACGATTTACATGCCATATCTTAATACATCTAATCCGATGTCTCTTCTAAAGTTTTTGCCTTCAAATTGGATGGTTTGAGCGGCCTTTTGTGATTTTTGGATCGCTTTTTCCAAAGTATTCGAAGTTCCAGTCAATGCCATAACACGGCCACCACTGGTTATCATATCGCCGTCTTTTGACGTCGTTCCTGCATGGAAAACGATCGCGTCCTCCACCTTTTCTACCCCCGTTAACACATCGCCTTTGCGGTATTCCTCTGGATAACCACCTGCGACTAACATCGTAGTCACGGCATATTGATCCAAAATAGAAATTTTTTGTTCGCTCAGCGTGCCATTGGAAGCTGCAATTAGCAAAGATAGGAAATCTGATTCGATTCTTGGTAAAACCACTTCCGTTTCCGGATCTCCCATACGTGCGTTGTATTCGATGACATAGGGCTCGCCTTCGTGGTTCATTAAACCGATGAAGATGAAGCCTTTGTAGTCAATATTTTCTGCTTTCAAACCTTTAACCGTCGGCTCAATGACCTTTTGCTTGACTAATTCCATGAATTTAGCGTTCGCGAAAGGGACAGGAGAAACAGCTCCCATACCTCCGGTATTTAAACCTTCGTCATTTTCTCCGATGCGTTTGTAATCCTTAGCTTCCGGTAAAACGACATAGTTTTCGCCATCTGTTAGGACGAATACAGACAATTCGATACCGCGAAGGAATTGTTCGATAACCACTTTGGAACTGGCATCACCAAATTTCGCATCGAGTAACATTTCGTTCAAAGCTGTTTCTGCTTCCGCTAATGTCAAAGCGATAATAACCCCTTTCCCTGCAGCTAAGCCATCTGCTTTTAATACGATTGGCAACGATTGAGTTTGCAAATAAGCGATTCCTTCTGCGATCGTGTCCTTGGTGAAGGTTTGAGATGCGGCAGTCGGAATGCCGTATTTGTGCATCAATTTCTTAGAGAAGTCTTTGCTACCTTCGATTTGTGCACCTTCAGCATCGGGTCCCACGATTCCCACGTGTTTCAAGTCGGCCTGAGATTCAATAAAATCCCGCACCCCTTTTACCAAAGGTTCTTCTGGACCTACTACCACTAATCCGATATCGTGCGTACGAATCGCAGCAGCGATTCCCTCAAAGTCCGTCACACCGATCGCTAGATTAGTGCCGCATTGGGCTGTTCCAGGATTACCTGGTGCAATGTATAAATTACCTAGGATAGGGCTTTGGCTAATCTTCCAAGAAAATGCGTGTTCACGGCCTCCAGCACCTAATATTAAAACGTTCATATACTTAATTAATTGGCTAATTCACTTAAAAATTTAATGCGCATTAAACGAAGTTCTTCTTCGCTCACATCTTCTATATCACATGTTTCCAAGGCTTCTGCGATGTCGTCTGTGTCTGCAGACATAAAGTATTCGTAGATTTCCTCTTGCTTATCTGGCTCGATGACCTGATTAATGTAATAGTCCAGATTTAATTTTGTTCCAGAGAAACAGATGGTTTCGATTTCCTCGATTAATTCTGCCATACTCACCTCTTTCTGCTCTGCGATCAGATCTAAATCGATCTTACGGTCGACTTGTTGGATGATGTAAATCTTGATTTTCGACTTATTAACAGTAGATTTTACGACTACTTCTTTTGCTGTCTCGATCTCATTTTCTTCTACGTAGCGATTAATTACATCGAGGAAAGGCTTACCAAATTTTACGACTTTCCCCATTCCTACGCCATTGATTTGGGCCATTTCATCCTGTGTAGTCGGATAAGTGGTCGCCATTTCTTCCAAAGAAGGATCTTGGAAAATCACATAAGGAGGTAAATTTTTCTCCTTGGCGATCTTTTTACGTAGGGTTTTAAGAATGTCAAAGAGGGCGTCATCGTAGGCTTTGGCCCCTAAAGCAGCCCCTTCATCTTCGTTTTCAGTAGGCTCTGCTTCTTTTTCGTAATCGTGGTCTTTGTAAAAAGTAAGTGGGAACGATTCCTTCAAAAAGGCCTGGCCTGCCTCACTTATACGAAGCACACCATAATTTTCGATATCTTTATCTAACAACCCCAAAATAGCCATTTGCTTGATGAAGGAAATCCATGGAGATTTTTCGTCCTCAATGGGCGCCGGTTTTGAGGCCGTTTTGCGCATTTTAGGTTTTTTTGGTGTATCCTCATCTCCATCTTCGTCCTCATCGTCATCCTCATCGTCGTCTACTATAGGCACGTTCCATGAAACCGTTTTCCCGGCACCAAACAAGGATAATTTTTCCTGCTCATGACTCTGAATGAAGGAATTAGATTTGCCTTCTAAGAAATCAGCGATGTGTTCTGCCTCAAATTGTTCACCCGTTTGTTGCACCGCTTTTAATACCAGACTCACCTCTTCTTCCGCCTTAAAGGTAGGTGTAGGGTGCATACAATTATCGCAGAAACCGCAGTTTTCGACCATGTGTTCCCCAAAATAGTGGAGCAATTGCTTGCGACGGCAAACACCTAAATTCGTATAGTAGACCATTTCAGACAAGAGAATTTTGGCATTCTCCTTCTCTGTTACGGCTTTGTCTTTGTTAAACTTGTCTAATTTCAGTATATCGTCATAGGTATAGAACAAAATACACGTTCCATCTAAACCATCGCGACCTGCACGGCCTGTTTCCTGGTAATACCCTTCTAATGACTTAGGGGCATCATAATGAATCACAAAACGGACATCCGGTTTATCGATCCCCATCCCAAACGCAATGGTCGCTACCATGACATCCACTTCTTCATTTAAGAAAGCTTCCTGGTTTGCCATTCTCACCTGAGGCTCTAAACCTGCGTGGTAGGGAAGGGCTTTCACACTATTTACGTGCAATAATTCCGCAATTTCCTCTACGCGCTTTCTTGAAAGGCAATAAATGATGCCCGCCTTGCCACTATGGGACTTAATGAAGCGGATCAATTGCTTGTCGATATCCTTTTTCGAACGAATCTCATAATAGAGGTTCTTGCGGTTGAAAGAGGATTTGAAAACGGTCGCATCTTCTAGATTTAGGGTCTTTTGGATGTCGATTTGTACCTTAGGAGTGGCCGTCGCCGTTAAAGCAATAATCGGCATTTTCTCATCGATGCTCTCGATGATGGTGCGAATCTTGCGGTATTCCGGTCTAAAATCATGTCCCCATTCGGAGATACAGTGTGCCTCGTCTATAGCGACAAAAGAGATTTTAGCCTGCTTTAAGAAGTTGAGGTTCTCTTGTTTATTGAGCGATTCTGGGGCGATGTACAATAATTTTACAGCTCCAGAGATCACTTCAGCTTTTACCCGGTTGATTTCCGCACGGGTTAAAGAGGAATTTAAAAATTGGGCATTAATGCCAAAAGCCACCATTTGATCCACCTGATTCTTCATCAACGCGATTAAGGGGGAGATGACAATGGCCGTTCCTTCCATCACAATGGCCGGTAATTGATAGCAAAGGGACTTACCTGCACCTGTTGGCATTAAGACAAAACTGTTTTTGCCTTGTATGGTATTTAGAATAATGGCTTCTTGCTCACCCCGAAATTGGCTAAATCCAAAGGTTTTTTTTAGCTGTTCCTTTAAGCTATCGATGGTCATTGGATGAGGCATATTTTGATTAATGGGTTGTTTCGGCAATGATTAGATTCTGCGGGCTTCTACTTATCTTTGCCCTACAAATTCTTCTAACATTGAAATTAAGCAAAAATATCCAATCCACAGCAAAAAAAGTTTTAACACAAGAAGCAGAGGCTATTCTGCAGGTGAGCGCCGGAATTAATTCGGATTTTGAGGCTTGTGTAGAGCATTTGTTAAGTATTCCAGGACGCATTGTGTTCACGGGAATCGGTAAGTCGGCCATTATTGCCCAGAAAATCGTGGCTACCATGAATTCAACTGGAACGCCTGCCTTGTTTATGCATGCAGCGGATGCGATTCACGGGGATTTAGGGATGATTCAGGACGGCGATGCGGTGATTTGTATTTCTAAGTCAGGGGATACGCCGGAGATTAAGGTTTTGGTGCCTTTGATTAAGCGATTGTCCGTGAAATTGATTGCCATGGTGTCGAACAAAAACTCGTATTTGGGTCAGCAATCGGATTATATCTTACACGCTTTGGCGGAGCAGGAGGCGGATTTGTTGAACTTGGCACCTACGACGTCCACGACGGTGGCTTTGGCTTTAGGGGATGCTTTAGCTGTTTGTTTGTTAGAATGCAAAGGATTTACGGCACAGGATTTTGCCAAATACCATCCAGGCGGCGCCCTAGGCAAACGCTTGTATTTAAAAGTGGGCGACTTGTATCCCACACACGAATTTCCTGCCATCGCCCACACGGCCTCTATTCAGGAAGCCATTCACGAGATTTCCTCGAAGCGTTTAGGCGCCACGGCGGTATTAGATGCACAAGGAGAATTAGCTGGAATTATTACGGATGGCGACGTTCGTCGAACCTTGGAGAACTCGAAAGACTGGTCTAAAATCGCCTTAGCTGATATGATGAATAGGGCACCGAAGACGATTGATGCGGAGGCATTTGCCACAGAAGCTTTGGCCCTTATGCAAAGCAAAAATATCACACAGTTGGTCGTGACGGCAAATAAAAAGGCCGTGGGATTTGTTCATCTCCACGACCTGTTGAAAGAGGGTATCGTCTAATAATTAGCGCATACGGTTCGAAGATTGCACCAGCATTTCATCCTTGCGGATCAGGCGGTTTGCAATCATATTCGCCAAAAGTGAAACCACTAAGGCATAGAATCCGTAGCCATATTTGCCCTGAATTTCTGGTTCAAACGTAGGCACAGCCTCCTTGAAAATCACCCAAAAAGCATAGCCCATCGACCCCGCCAAAACCAGCGAGTTGATTAAGCCTAACATCATTTGACGGATGCGGTTTTTGAAAGAGAAAATCGTCACAAGCGTAATAATCGTGGATAAAGTCACTAAAAGTGCGATCGCGATCGTGCCGTGTGCAGCTACTTCTTTCCCGTTTTGGAATAATTGCCATTGGTTCGCGAAAAGCTCCGCTTTTTGGCCTGAAGTGCCTAATTTTTGCCAAATAGAAATGCCCGATGTCGCGACACTATTCGCTAAAATCACCAGGGCTAAGAAAAGGGATTGTGGTCTTTGAATCATAATTTTATAGAAATGAATGGGCGAAATTACGCATTTTTTGTGAGCTAGAATCAGTCTGGAAGTTTAGTCGCCAGAATAATTTGGTAGGAATTAGTCACCGAATCAGTGGTATGAACATCTAAATAAATTCCACGTTTGGGGGTGCTAATGTCGCCAACTTGATTGTGTTGGTTATCATAAATATAAAAGAAAATACTGTCAACTAGCCAAGGCGATCTTTTGGGTAATATGATTAAATTTTTGAAAACTCGACTGTACGTTCTTAGATTATAAGGGTAGTTACTGAGTACTCTTATGTCTACGATAGAATCATTTACTGGTACTATTCTCAATCGTTTTCCCTTGTCCCACCCACAACAAGTTACATCATATTCTCCTAGAATGCTTTTGATCGGTGACGGATTGATGTCTTCCTTTTCACAGCCTAGGATTCCGAAAAAAAGCACAAATATACCAGCGAAAAGGTGGGTGGAGGATTTCATATGGATATGACTTTGGATGCATCTATGCTAGTTTGTAAGTTTAGTGGCCTGAAGTCCTTGAATCTGTTGTGTTATTGAGTCAACAGCTCCAAATAAGCTCAAAACTGTGCGCGCCTTACGCGTCCTAAACAATCCAACCTCAGTATTTACTCTATAAGTTCCGACGATAGAAAAAAAAGTACTGTCCATGGGATACATAGGTTTCCTAATGGTCAATTCTTTATACACATATTTCAAAGATCTAAGATTATTAGGGTAGTCACTAAGCACTCGAATTTCTACAACGGAGTCATTTTTTTTGCTAATTATCAGTCTTTTTCCTGTATCCCAGCTACAACAAGTTACATCATAATCACCCAGGATGCGTTCAATTGGAGAAGGATTTACATCTTGCTTATCGCATCCCAATACTGCGAAAAAAAGCACAAATAGAACAGCGAAAAGGTGGGTGGAGGATTTCATAGGGGATTAGTTTAGAAGAATTCTAATTTTATCAACTTGATTTTCTTTTTTCGAGCCAAAGACTAAATGAAGATAATATACTCCACGAGGTAAATCGGCGACATCTAAATCAATTTTCTTTAGGTCAAATGCGTGCGCCGGATCTATTGAAATATCCTTTTTCTTTTGTTTTAAATCTAAAGATTTTACTGACTTGTTTTTTTCATCATAAAGATCCAGATTGTCTGGTATGCTCTCTGTTTGAAGTGGTGCATCTAAAAGTATTGATAGTGTTGCCTGCGTAGGATTGGATGCTATTCGATAGCCACAGTTGTTTACATTGACTATAATGCTCTTTCCTGTGCTACATGTACCATTAAAAGCTTTTATTGTTAGATAAAAACTACCTGTGTTGTTTGTTCCAAAACATACCCTATCGTTCGGTACAGTTAGCGTATTGGTATTTAAGAAAGAGCCATAACTTGGCCATCCAGAATAGGTAAAATGAGTTGCGGTTGGTGTCCCCGTTCCAGTAGAAGCAGACATACAATAGCCTAGCGATTTACAAATAGAAGTTGAATTATAATTAATTGAAAAAGTCCCATCTGTTGTTAATTGAACGTTTTCGGGACTCCCAACCCAAATTGGGTTTGATGGTTTTGAAAATGAAGTGCCATCGGGCAAAGTGACATTTAACGTAACAATTCCCCATCCTTTATTTGACCCGTTACTAGCCGTTGTAAATGTTTTGCCTGAACCAGAGGTGTTTGTAAATAAATTAGCAGGGCTTGCCGTCCAATTAAATGTAACACCATCAGGCAGATATCTTAAGTTTGAAAAGGTAGTATTTCCACAAATTTTTTCTGTGCCGTTATTCGCATGTATTGTTTCAATGATCCATCTTAAATGTTCTGATATCTTGGTGTATTTACCACCTTGGCCACATCCTGCTTGTAAATCACCGGCTAAATTACTACTAACAATTCCTATAGCAATTGTGGTTGTATCTAAAGGTGAACTAAAATTGGTTAATGGCCCACCGCTATCACCATTGCAGGCGTCATTTGTGTTTGGACCGGTTGCGTAAATTTTCTTTTCGCTGACAGAGCTAGAATTATTAACCAAGCTAACATTCGTGGTTAGTAATTGCTGTGAATAGTTTTCTGTGTTTGTTTGACCCATACCATACACTTTACCGCTTTGGCCGTTCTGCCACATGTAGGTATTTGCAGAACTCGCAAGTTTGATAGCCCTTAAGGATGACTCAATAGAAAGAGGTTGGCTTAATTTAATTAAGCCAATATCATTTGATGGGTTGGGATTATTAACAAACTTTTCGTTATTGGTGTATGTCACTTGTAAAGCTGAGTTGCCATTAATGTCATTGCGGTTCATGATTCCTGCATAAACTGGAGAATATCCTGTTGTGTGTCCCGCTGTTAAAATCCACCTATCAGCAATAATCATCCCACCACCGGAGGAACTTGGATCGCCCAATAATACATAGAATGGTGCAGTTGTAGCGGTCCATTGATAATAGTTGGACTTGTCCTAGCTGTTTTTTTGTGCTGTTTATTCGCTGGAACGGCAAATGCAGCAGCAGATATTGACAGGTAAAAGATAATGAATAGTTGTTTCATGGAATTAGTAAAGAAAAGGATTTATTAAGCTTAATTGGCTCAATTTAATAAAATAATTATAATTTTATCATCAAATAATGCCAAAAAACAACTTACTTCTCACTCATCAATTTCGCCGCAATTTTTGCCGATGACAAACAAAGTGGTATTCCTCCGCCTGGGTGCACGCTTCCGCCTACCCAATACAGGTTTTTGATGTCCTTACGGTAATTCGGGTGGCGTAAAAAGGCCGCGAAGCGGTTGTTCGAAGCATTTCCGTACAAGGCTCCACCGGCAGAGGAGGTTCTTGCCTCGATGCTTCGTGGATCTAATAGGTCTTCGGCGACGATGTGTTTTTCGATATCTACACCTAAGTTACGCGACAATTTCTCGATCACATTTTTTCTCATCTTTTCCACTAGCGCATCCCAATCTTGTCCCTCGTTCGCAGGAACGTTCATTAAGATAAACCAGTTTTCACCACCTGCTGGCGCATCGCCTTTCTCTACTTTCGAAGAGATATGCAGGTAAATAGTAGGGTCGTCGTTGATGGTTTTGTCTTCGAAGATAGCCTTGAATTCGCCCTGGTAATCGTCAGAGAAGAAGATGTTGTGCACCCCTAATTCAACAAAGCTGCGTTTCATTCCCCAGTAGAAAATGATTCCCGAGCTTGATTTGGGCTGATTTAAGAGTTTTTTCGGTTGCGGTTCTTGTGCTAGGAGTTTGGTGTAACTTGGGCGAATGTCCGCGTTACAAGCGATGTAATCAAAGGCATAATTTCCTTTTTCGGTTTCTAGTCCGGACGCTGTATGATTTTCGGTGGTGATACGGGAGACTTTCTCGTTAAAGTGAAAGGCCACGCCTAGTTCTTCGGCAAGACGGTGTAGCGCTCGAGGGATGCTGATGATGCCGCCTTTTGGGAAAAAGGCGCCTATGTTGTATTCCAAATGGGGAATAATCGATAAAGTCGCTGGCGTTTGGTATGGATCCGAACCGTTGTAGGTGGCATAGCGATCAAAAAGCTGGACCGTTTTGGGATTCTGAAAACGCTGGGCGTGGGAGCGGTGCATCGTATTAAACAAACCAAGACGTGGTATGTTGAGGTAGCCTTTCAGGGCTTTTCGCCCGGTCCAAGTGGACAAAGAGTGCAAAGAATTATCTAAGAAAAGCTCACTAATGATATGGTAGTTTTCTCCGATCTCTCGTAAGAAACTCGCTACGTTCTCCGAGGATTCTCCTAGCTCGGAGGCAATTGCTGCGGCAGTTTCTGCTGGCGCTGCGTTTGTTTGCAAACGTGTGCCATCTTCCCAAAAGTAGCGGCAAATCTCCGGTAATCGTTCATAGCTGAAATAGTCGCGGGGATTTTTGCCTGCCAATGTAAACAATTCGTCCACAAGGTGGGGCATCGTAAAAAGGGAGGGGCCGGCGTCAAAACGAAATCCTTTCGTTTTGATTTGGGCTAATTTGCCTCCAGGGTAGGCATTTGCCTCGAAAACGGTGACTTGGTGACCTGCTACTGCGCTGCGAATGGCAAAGCCCAGACTACCCATTCCAGATCCGATGATTCCAATTTTTGGCATAATTCAAAATTAGCTAAAAAAGAATAAAGCCTAAATGTTTTTCTCTCCCTGCGCTTTTCCGTAATTTTGCCCGAATTTTAAATTTACATATGCTACGTACACATACAAATGGCGAATTGCGCATCGAACATGCTGGCACTGAGGTAACACTTTGTGGCTGGGTTCAGCGTTCACGTGATAAAGGAGGGATGATTTGGGTGGATCTTCGGGATCGTTACGGGGTCACTCAATTGATGTTAGAGGAAGGGAAATCTTCTGCGGAGGCTTTGAATTTAGCCCGCGGATTAGGTCGTGAATTCGTCGTAGAAGCGAAAGGAATTGTGGTAGAGCGTTTGTCCAAAAACGACAAAATGCCTACTGGCGATATCGAAATCAAAGTAAGCGAATTACGCGTATTGAATCCGGCAAAATTGCCTCCTTTCTTGATCGAAGATGAGACAGACGGCGGCGATGATATTCGCATGAAATACCGTTATTTAGACTTGCGTCGTAATCCGATTCGCGAGAGTTTGCAATTGCGCCACCATGTGGGTCGCGAAGTACGTAATTACTTAGATAAGCAAGATTTTATCGAGGTGGAAACACCTGTTTTAATTAAATCAACGCCAGAAGGTGCACGTGATTTCGTCGTTCCTTCACGGATGAATCCAGGTGAATTTTATGCTTTACCGCAGTCTCCACAAACGTTTAAGCAATTATTGATGGTATCTGGTTTTGACCGTTACTACCAAATTGTGAAGTGTTTCCGTGACGAAGATTTACGGGCAGATCGCCAGCCAGAATTTACCCAAATCGATTGTGAAATGTCCTTCGTGGAGCAAGAAGATATCCTGAATATGTTTGAGGGTTTGATTCGTCATTTGTTCCAAAACGTGAAAGGCCTAGATATTGGCAATGTGCCACGTATGACGTATGCAGATGCGATGAAATACTATGGTTCTGATAAGCCGGACATTCGTTTCGATATGAAATTCGTGGAATTGAAAGGCGAGGGCGTGGATTTGACGTCTGGCAAAGATTTCCAAGTTTTTGATGCAGCGAACACGGTAGTAGGGATCTGCGTGAAAGGCGCAGCGGAATACACGCGCAAGCAAATCGATGAGTTAACGGATTTCGTTCGTCGCCCACAAATTGGTGCGAAAGGCCTGATCTATGCACGCGTTCAAGTGGATGGTGTGGTGAAATCTTCAGTGGATAAATTCTATTCAGAAGCAGATTTAGCGACTTGGGCTGCGGCATTCAATGCGGAGCCAGGGGACTTAATTCTAGTGCTTTCTGGTGACGGAGATAAAGTGCGTAAGCAATTGAACGAGCTTCGTTTAGAAATGGGAACGCGAATGGGATTACGTGACCCGAATAATTACAAAGTACACTGGGTAGTGGATTTCCCATTATTAGAGTACGGAGAGGAAGAAGATCGTTGGTTTGCGATGCACCATCCGTTTACGAGTCCTAAGCCGGAAGATATTCCGTTGATGCTTGCTGGAGAATTCGGTAAGGTGCGTGCGAATGCTTACGATTTAGTCGTGAATGGCGTAGAAGTTGGCGGAGGTTCGATTCGTATCTTCCAAAAAGAATTGCAATCGAAAATGTTCGAAGTTCTTGGGTTTACGCCAGAGGAGGCGCAAGCACAATTCGGATTCTTATTAGATGCTTTTGAATATGGTGCGCCGCCACACGGAGGTTTGGCCTTTGGTTTTGACCGTCTTTGTTCGCTATTTGGTGGAACAGATTCGATTCGCGATTACATCGCCTTCCCTAAGAACAACGCAGGGCGCGACGTGATGATCGATTCTCCATCTCCACTGGCGCAAGCGCAGTTAGATGAATTGAAAATCAAGACAACCGTTTAGATTCTCAATGTATAAGGCAAAGAGGGGGCCGCGCAGCGGCCCCCTCTTTTTTTGTTAAAAATCGTAATGGAAAACAGGGCTGGACCATTCCCCCGCGTTGATGTTTAATATCTCCTTGATTTCTCCATGGTGAATATCGAATACCCAGCCATGTAAATGAGGAAACTTGCGGTTAGACCAGGCCTTTTGGACAATGGTTGTTTTGGCCAAATTTTGAATCTGTTCCGCCACATTTAACTCCACTAGGCGGTTAAAACGCATCGTCTCATCGCTTATCTCCTGCAAATCATTATAGTGTTTATGGTACACTTCCTTAATGTTTCGCAACCATTTATTAATGAGACCAAAATCATGGTTCGTCATCGCGGCCTTTACCCCACCGCAATTGTAATGCCCACAAACAATAATGTGTTTTACTTCTAACACCTCTACGGCATATTGTAACACAGATAATAAATTAATGTCTGTGTGAACGACCATGTTAGCCACATTGCGGTGTACGAAAATGTCCCCTGGGTCTGCGTGTGTGATTTCCTCTGCAGGGACCCGGCTATCGGCGCAGCCTATCCACAGAAATAGCGGATTTTGGTCTTTCGACAAATTGTCAAAATAAGTGGGATCTAGCTCTAATCGCTCGCTTGCCCAAGCTTTGTTACTCAACAATAGTTTTTTATATTCTTTCATTTTATTTCTTTTTTAGGTCTGCTTCGATTCCACGATCGGCTGCGGTACTAATAAACTCTTGAATTAATAGGTGGATATCGTGGTCCATAAAGTGTACTTTGGAGATGTCAATAAAGACCTCTGAATCTTCTGGGATTTTTCGCAAGGCTTCTTTTAATGCCATTTTGTGCAGGAAAGTCACATCTTTTTGAAATTTGATCAAGATTTCATTTCCATTTTTGAACACGGTAAATACGGACGAATAATTCGTGATTAACACGAAGATTAATCCCACCAAAGTTCCTATAAAAATCCCCCATAATAAATCCACCCCCACTACCACGGCAACAGTGATAACAAAGGGTACCCATTGTTTCCAACCCTCTGCCATTACTTTCTTGAATTCTTTTGGGTGCGCCAGTTTGTATCCTGTATACAATAAGATACTCGCTAAGCAGGCTAATGGGATTTTATTTAAGTAGAAGGGCAAAAAGAGCACGGCAACGAATAGTAAAACACCATGAAAGAATCCGGACATGCGGCTTTTTCCACCGGCATAGATGTTCGTGGATGAACGTACAATAACGGAAGTGATAGGTAATCCACCCATTAATCCGCTCACCACGTTCCCTGCACCCTGTGCAAGTAATTCTCTATCGGGAGAGGAAATTCTTTTCATGGGATCGAGGGAATCGGTCGCTTCTAGTGACAAGAGGGACTCCAGGGATGCAACAATGGCCAATGTTATGGCAATGGAATAAATTTTGGGATGGCTTAGGAAGGTCCAGTCGGGTCCTGAAACGAATTGACTAAGCGATTCGATCTGCGGGAGATTGACCATGTGGTCTTTGGAATCACCTACATACCAAGCAGGCATCCATATACCCAAGGCTTCATTGATTCCCACACCAGCTAATACCACAAAAAGGGAAGCGGGAAGGGCGTTCATCCATTGGAATGTTTGACCTAGTTTCGTCCAGGAGAATAGAATGATAAGACCTGTAATGGAAATGAGTAAAGCCCCTAATTTGATAGTGGCCAAAGACTTAATGATCTCCGTAAAGGTGTTCTCTCCATCCTTTTGGTCAAATTCAAACTCTCCAATAAAGTCTAAATCATCCCCAATAGCATGTGGAATTTGTTTTAAAATAATGACAATTCCTATCGCCACTAACATTCCTCGAATGACGGAGGAAGGGAAAAAACCGCCAATTTTACCTAGTTTCAATAGGCCTAATGCCAGTTGAATCAGGCCTGCGATGATGACCGCAACTAAAAATCCTGGATAAGACCCTAGGTCTGCAATGGCTGTCGCCACAATAATGGTTAAGCCGGCGGCAGGTCCACTGACAGAAAGTTCTGATCCAGATAAAAGAGAGACAAGGGTGCCCCCCACAATTCCGGCTACAAGGCCTGCTAATAAGGGTGCTCCTGAGGCTAATGCGATGCCCAAGCAAAGGGGTAATGCGACTAAAAAGACCGCTATTCCTGATTTCCAATCCCCTTTTATAAAGGATTGAAGGTATTCTGTTTGTTTCATATGTTGTTTAATTATAGATAGATAAATCGAAATTAAACAACGAAATCAGGAGGGGTTACAGGTGAGTTATGGTATCCTGCAGAAAGCAAGAAAGGTATTTCTGTATAGACTAAATGAGAGCGTTTAAAAGGGAAAACGTAGACCAGCAAGGTACGTACGATTTCTGCCTCTTCTGATGAATCCTCGTCTTCAGAATCTTCATCGTCAGTGTCTACTGGAGGAGAGTTAGTGGGCTTATGCTGTGAAATAGGTTCTTTGCTTTGGAAAATGACTTTCGATTGTTGGTCTCGTTCTTGAATTAAGACTGGTTCGGTAAGATCAAATTTATCTTTTCCGTATCTCCATTCTTTTTTCAAACGACCGCCACTCCCAAATTCATGGTACTCTCTCCATCTTCCCACTTTAATACTGTCATCCAGGCGGCCATCTTCTTTTAAGCCACCATTCGGATAAAAGGAATAATAAGTACCTCGGATTTTGCCATAGAAGCGAGGAATCACCTCTTTTATGTTCTTCTTGGCTGCATCGTAATAGTGTATGATGGAGCCGGCAGTATACCCTTTTTCATAATACACTTTGTTTTCTAATTCATTTTCCTGACCATAGGTTTCCCAGCGACCATCTTTTTGGCCCATGAAATAAAAACCCTCTTCTACCAGTTTTTGATTGACGTATTTCTGGAAGGGACCGTGGCAGATTTGAGCGTTTTTGGCATCCTTTAAAGGGATAGAAACGACGCGGGATTGGGAAGGGTCAAAAGTATAAATTTCCAAAGCATAGGGGCTCATCGCTTCGTCTTCCACATATTTTACTACGTTCACTTCTTCTACTGTCATTCGAACACCGCTACCGTAATTGCCTAGTTTATGCTCTGTTTTTACTCCCGCATATTCATCTCGTGGTTGAAGTTTTTTCTTGGCGTTTTTGACGATTTTTTTTCCCAAATCTTTCACGCCTAAACTCTCGATAAAAGCCTTGCTGTCTTCTTTGAATTTCTTAGCTTCTGCAGCTTTGCTTTCTAGGTCAGTGGAAATGAGGCCGTTTAATAAACCTTTTTCGTGAACGGATGTATCTATGAGCGGCTTGTTCGTAGAAATAACCCGATTCTGTGCTTGAACGCTCAGGTTCAAACAAAGGAATGCACAGCAAAGGATTATGCGTAAAAGCATTAGATTAGTCTAAAAATATTTCCCAAAACTACGAATTAAACTAATTACCTGACGGACTTTGTGTATTTTTGCAAGGATTTTTTTGAGGCCTAATTTGATTCATTCATTGGAAAAACAAGCAAAAATATACGTAGCCGGGCACCGTGGAATGGTGGGTTCTGCTATTGTACGGAAATTACAAGATTTAGGTTATACGAATTTAGTGCTGAAAACTTCAGCGGAATTAGATTTGCGTGACCAGGCAAAAGTGGCGGCATTTTTCGCTACAGAAAAACCAGAATACGTCTTTTTGGCAGCGGCTAAAGTAGGCGGAATCGTGGCAAATAATACCTACCGCGCGGATTTTTTGTATGAAAATTTGGCCATTCAAAACAACATCATCCACTCTTCGTTTGTGAATAAGGTAAAGAAACTGATGTTTTTAGGTTCTTCTTGTATTTACCCAAAATTAGCGCCTCAGCCTCTTAAAGAGTCCTATTTATTAAGTGGATACTTAGAGGAAACAAATGAGCCCTATGCGATCGCGAAGATTGCGGGAATTAAAATGTGTGAGGCATACCGCGCACAATATGGTTGTGATTTTATTTCTGTCATGCCTACGAACCTATATGGTCCAAACGATAATTATGATTTAGAAAATTCCCACGTTTTACCAGCCATGATTCGGAAGTTTCAGGAGGCGAAAGAGCGGGGTGATGCTTCGATGACACTTTGGGGGACCGGTTCTCCAATGCGTGAATTCTTACATGCAGACGATTTAGCGGAAGCTTGTGTCTACTTAATGGAAACCTACAGCGATGCGGAACTAGTGAATATTGGTACAGGTGTCGATGTGACGATTAAAGAATTAGCGGAGACGGTAAAAGAAATTGTTGGTTTTCGTGGCAGCATCCAATGGGATACCACCCGTCCAGATGGAACGCCACGCAAATTGATGGATGTTTCTAAATTACATTCCTTAGGCTGGAAGCATAAAATTGAGTTGAAGGAGGGGATTGCGCTTGCGTACCAGGATTTCTTAACGAATGTAAGTGTGCGCAAATAATGGAAGGGAAAGAGTGGTTTAGTACCTGGTTTGATTCCCCCTATTACCATATCCTGTATGCGAAACGGGATGAACAAGAAGCGGCAGATTTCATTGCCTCTTTGCAGCAAAAATTGCATTTAGCAAAAGGCGCTTGCGTACTGGACGCAGCTTGTGGAAAAGGGCGGCACGCTATCACCTTACAGCAGTTGGGCTTCTCGGTAGATGCTTTCGACTTGTCGCCATCTAATATTGAGGCTGCTCAAGCCTATGAAAACAAGGATTTAAGCTTTTTTGTACACGATTTGCGAGAGTCTTTGCCTTTGCAAAATCACTACGATGCCATTTTCAACTTCTTTACGAGTTTTGGGTATTTCGATGATCAACAAGACAACCAAAAAGCCTTCAATACTTTTGCTGGTGGCTTGAAAGCGGACGGTTTACTTGTATTGGATTTTTTCAATCCCACCTACGTATTAGCGAATTTAGTGCCATCCGAGACGGTGGAACGCCAAGGGATTTCCTTTCATATCAAACGCTGGTCAGAAGCAGGGTATCTGTATAAATCCATTGATTTTAGTGATCAAGAAAAAGATTATTCCTTTGTGGAGAAAGTGGAATTAGTTGCTAAAAACGACTTTGTATCCTATGCCGCTCAGGCAGGATTTACGCTTGTTGATCTGAAAGGGGATTATACCTTAGCGCCTTTCGATGAGGCAACCTCGCCTCGCATGATTTTCACTTGGGCTAAAAAAGCGAACTAATTTTTCTGGAATTTGATACTCACCTGATTTTCTAGTTCAGGGAAGCTAATTACGTAATTACCTCTTGGGAGCGTGGAGATATCCAGCGATAATTTATTCTCTCTACTCTCCACTCGCTGATCACTTAACTCTTTACCTAGCATATCAGTTAGGCGAACTCGGAAACTGGTAGCTTGGTAGGTACTCGGAATTCCAATGTGGACTTCTTCATTTGCCGGATTAGGGAAAGCATAGAAAGTTGTGTATGGATTATCTACTGCATTAGCCAGAATCGTGACGCCATAAATGGCAGAAGCTAAGCAGCCGTTGATGTCTCTTAGTTTTACCTTATAAATTCCACTTGTCGTAGGTCTGTAAGCAGTTGCCGTTGCGCCTGCGATCGCAACATCATTCAAATACCATTGAATTTCTGTTCCAGTGGATGTCGTTAGGGCACCTTGATTGAAGGTAATTAAAGGTTCTAAAGGGTTTGTCGTGGTCACAGTAGAGGCTGTTGATGTGACCGGACAAATGCCATTGAAGCTAGAATTTAGGGTGTAGGATCCGGATGTGCTCACGTCTAATTTATTCGTCGTTGCTCCTGCGATAGCCGTTCCATTTTTATACCATTGGTAGGATGGAGTGCCGGAAGCAGGCGTTCCTGTTAACGTGATTTTGTCTCCTGCACAGATCGTAGAAGTTCCTGTTGGACTGACAGATACGACTGGGCTTTGGCCTGTAGAAACAGTGACTTGTAATTGGGGACTAGGGCATGCATAGGATTTGAACTTCATTCCATACAAGTAGTAAAAGCCTGATTGAATCTCTGCCCCATTGTAAAGTGCTCCTGTCAGTTTTATTACCCCTGGAATGGAATAGGGGTATCCTATATTGGTGGGGGCATTCACGGTGTCAGCGGCTGTTCGATTGCTGCGGAAAATAGAGGCTCCATTGGAGCAAACGTGTGATAAGAGGTAATTACCTGCCTTAGGGAATGGTAGGTTCAAGGTTACTTTTTGACCTGGATCGTTTTTGTCGTCGATTAATTGGTTGCTGATGGTAGTGCTATTCGCATTGGTGCGCGTCGCTGTTAAATCTTTGCTGACTGACGCGATTAATTCGCCTGTATCTTTATCGAAAATGCCAAAAGTTACGGTGCCTGAAGTACCGATGTAAACCGTTGCAGATTCTAAAATAGTAGGTTGAGTAACAACAAATATCGGTTCTGGTCCAAAGTTGGAGTAATAAGTTCCTCCGCCAAAAGCCGCTTTGTTCGCTGGTCCCATCGAGCTATTCAAGTTATCAAAAGCAGCATAAAAGGTGCCAGTGGAAGGCGTCTTTAGGGATGATCCCGCTCCTAATAACGTTGTGCCATTGTACCACAACGGACTCCCGTTCGTTGCGACTAAACTTAATTCGCTGGACCCACTGCAAACGGTCCCAGTAACAATCGGAGCCACTGGGTTTTCAATGGTTTTACTCACGTTCAGGATATCGTTAGCATTATTTTGGTCTCCTACTAATTGGGTTTTCAGAATGAATGTGTAACTCGTTCCTGCTAAAAGTGTGGCATTCCCAGCTAAATTCACCTCTATTTCTCTCCCTGAAGCTAAGCTGCTAATCGTTCCTGACGCAGTACCTACTAAGGTTGTTCCTGATTGGATCTCTAACGTAATAGGAACATTGGTTTGCGCTATGGCCCCTGCATTTTTAATGCGGGCGATAAAACTCGTGTTTCCGGTACTCGCGCAAAATCCAGAAGTGGCTTGCGCAATCGAAATGGACGTAAAGTCCTTTGAGGCTTGTAAGATTTGCAAGGCATAATCTTTGGACTCGCCTGACGTTACAGTGCCACAAGCTGGAGCAGATCCTGTTCCATTTTCAGTCACCCAACGAATGCGGTAGAAATTGTCTTGCTTCAGTGTACTTGGGATGGAAACAGTCGTTGCATTAGAGGCGGAATTGTAAAGCTCTTCTCCTGAATCGATAAAATCTCCATCCTGATTCCAGTCCGCATATAGACGCGTTTGCTTGGCGGAGCTTCCAGTAAAGGCAAATTTCACCGGCAAGGTAGCTCCTAATTCAGCCGTAAAGGCCGGGTTTAATCCCGTGGAATCTTTCGTAGTACCTAAGGTAAATGTTTGGAAGTTCGTCGTGGTAGTGCTTGCTGTAATGGCACAATAGGAAGGGCCACCTATTCCAGAAACGGCCAAACCGTAGTCTTGAAGGCTGTTCTTTAATATCCCTTTGTGACTTACTGTCAAGGTGAACGTTTGCCCTGGCATCACATTGTTGATCACAATTTGCTCCACATTATCGCGTATATTATCTCCAGGGACGGCTAGAGCATCTGGCGTAGCAGGATCTAAAGTGAACGGCAAATAGGTAGTGGCACCACTTGTTATTCGAATGTCGAGATCATTCACTAAACGAGGGGTTCTATCATTTAATGCTGAGGAGGTGCTTGCCTCTGGGTCAGTCCAAGCGATGGTGGCTTTGATGGGGCCATTTCCGGAGCTTGTAAACGTATAGGTTTTCGTTTGACCTTGGTTTAGCTTCCACTCCGTTAAAAGATGCGCATTGCCATCATTTTTCAGCAATGCCGCCGCTTTATCGATTTGAATTAGTCCAAAACCTGATTTGTAGTCGGGCCCAATTGCTTCCATGTCTAATGCTGTATGTATCGCTACCGCTTTTAAGGTAGAAGCCAGCATAAATCGATTGTTATTTAGGCGGTTGTATAATTGTTGAATTAAAAACAAAGATCCAGCCGCTTGTGGAGAAGACATCGAGGTCCCGCTGAGCGTTGTATACCCTTTATCGCTTGAATTACTAGTAGAGAACATACTCGTTCCTATCGCCATCACATCAGGTTTGATACGTCCATCGTCCGTAGGGCCCCAGCTAGAAAAACTGGACATTGTTACATCCGCGCTTTTGGTGGGAATAAGGGAAGAAAGGGACGCCGCTCCTACAGTTAAAATGTTTTTTGCGGTTCCTGAGGTGGATATGATATCATAGCCATCGTTTTTAGAACGGGCTTTATTCGAAGAATCGGTGGAGGTTTTTAAATAGTAATATTCCCCTGCGGCAGGGCCATTTTCATTGCGGCTATTGCCGGCAGACTTGACGATGAGGTAATTCGGGGCATTGTAGGCAATGCGATCCCAGGTTTGTGTATTGGCGTCATATAGCCCAAATTTATAGTCCTCAAAAGTACTCACCGCATCATTTCCCCACCATTGCCATTTCTTTTTGGTGTCATCGTAAACCCAGCCAGCTTGATAGCCATAGGAGTGATTACTGATTAAAAGCGAAGTGGAGACAGTACTCATTTCGGAGTTGTCATTGGAATAATCCCAGACTTTTAAATCCGCCTCATAAGCCATTCCTTTGGCGGATGGACTCACCCCACCAGCTACTAATATCCCTGCCACGTGCGTGGAATGTTCATTGGTGCCGGTAATACTTTGTTGGGCCACCGCCCGTCCCCCAAACTCCTGGTGGCTCGTCAAGACTCCTCCGCCATCCCACATCCCTAATTTCCCTTTAACGGAATCGGACTTGCCTGTGATGCCGATATTTAATGAACCCCCTGGATAAAGGAGGTTGGTTTTAGTCATTTTGGCAGCCTGCGCATTTGACTCAGGGCGCAGATAAAGTGCTTCACCTATCTCAGAAAAGCCTTGAAATGTGAGGGTGCGTCCTTTACCAATGTTTTGTTGCAAAGGAATCCCCTTCTTTTTTGCCAAAGCTTGAGCACCCCGGTAAATGGAATCTTGCTTCATCCCAAAGTGCAAAGCACGTTCTTTCCGGTAGGCCTCTTGAGCCACCGCTGACCAACTGATCAAGAACAGGAAAAGTATTCGCAACCTCATATAGGGATCAATTTACGGAATTATTTAATCTCTACCTTAAACGTTTTTCGATGGTATTTTGTTAGCCCTTTTTCGAGAATAGCTTTGCGATGTTGCAAGGTGGGATAGCCCGCATTTCGCTCCCAACCATAGCCTGGGTGCTCCTGAGCCATTTTTTCGAGTAGTTCATCCCGGTAGGTTTTGGCCAAAATAGAAGCCGCTGCGATCGAAAAATACGTTGAATCTCCCTTTACGATGCACGTATGCGGGATTAATGGGTAGCTGTAAAAGCGATTTCCGTCGACCAATAAATGTTCAGGGCGATGGCTTAATTGGTCCACCGCTAAGTGCATGGCCAAAATACTGGCTTTTAAAATATTGATTTCATCAATTTTGGGGGCATCCACTTCTGCAATCGCATAATCAATCGCATATTCCTTGACGATTTGTTTAAATTCATTTCGCTGGCGCCAATTCAGTTGTTTGGAATCAGTCAAGACAGGATGGTGAAAATCTCGAGGCAAAATGACCGCCGCAGCCACCACAGGCCCTGCCAAACAACCTCTCCCTGCTTCATCTAAGCCAGCTTCCAGCCCAATAGGCGAATAATAGGGGAGGAGCTCAGTCATTTTATCGGTTAAACAATAAACGTTTGCCTGTTTTACTTTCATCAAAAACGCCTTGAGAATAAGCTAGGTGCCCGGAAACGAAGGTATGCTCTACAGAAGCAGAAAGGGTATGGCCTTCTAGAGGAGACCAGCCACATTGGTACAAGATATTCTCTTTGGAAACCGTCATCGGTTTATGTAAATCAACGATCGCTAAATCTGCCCAATACCCTTCTCGGATATAACCGCGCTCTTCGATTTGGAAACAATCCGCAACAGCATGTGCCGTTTTTTCTGCGATTAATTCGAGGCTGATGTGACCTTCTTTGGCCAAATCAATCATTAATAGCAAAGGATGCTGCACTAAAGGCAATCCAGATGGGGACTTCCAAAACGATTGAGATTTTTCTTCCCAGGTATGTGGCGCGTGATCTGTCGCAATGATATCCAATTCTCCCGAAACCAAAGCCTTGCGCAATGCCGTCTTGTGACGCGCATCTTTAATGGCAGGGTTACATTTGATTTGATTGCCCAGTGTATCGTATTGTGCTGCATCAAACCACAAATGGTGTACACACACTTCCGCAGTGATCTTCTTGTCTTTCACCGCTTTACCCGTTTCGAATAAGGCTAATTCCTCTTCAGTAGAGATGTGCAAAATGTGCAAGCGGGTATTGTTTTTCTTCGCTAAATTCACTGCCATAGAGGAGGAGAGGAAACAAGCCTCTTCGTTTCTCACTAATGGATGGATGTAAGCCGGAGCATTTTCTGGGTATTTTTCTTTGAAAAGAGCTGTTCGGGCGCGAACGGTCGCTTCATCTTCGCAATGGGTCGCGATGAGCATTTCGCAGCTTGAGAACAACTTTTCTAAGGTTTGTTCGTTGTCGACCAGCATATTGCCTGTGGACGAGCCCATAAAGATTTTGACTCCACAGACATTACGCGGATCTGTTTTTAAGACCTCTTCTAAATTGTCATTTCCAGCTCCCATAAAAAAGGAGTAGTTTGCCAAAGATCCAGCCGCCGCGATCGCATATTTATCCGCTAACAATGCTTGGGTTAATGCATTGGGGACGGTATTGGGCATTTCCATAAAACTGGTGACACCACCCGCAATGGCCGCACGTGCTTCGCTGGCAATGGTGGCTTTATGGGTTAAGCCTGGCTCTCTAAAATGAACTTGATCATCAATCATTCCTGGGAAAATGTGTTTCCCTTGTAGGTCTACTACCACATCACCTGGAGTAGGAGTGATTTCATGGGCTATTTTGGCAATTCTGCCCTCTGAAATACGTAAATCAGAAAGAGTGATTTTGCCCTCATTAACCAGGTGGGCATTTTTTAAGAGGTAATTAGTCATTTAGATCCGTAATTTTAAATTCTGTTCGGCGGTTTTCTTGGTGTGCTTCTTCGCTGCAATCTACGCCATCAGAACAACCGTTAATTAGTTGCGTTTCACCGTATCCTTTCGCTTTGATTCGGACAGCCTCGATTCCGTGTTCGATGATGTATTTTACGGCAGATTCAGCACGTCTTTGGGATAATTTTAAGTTGTAACTTGCACTAGCACGCGCATCCGTGTGTGAGCCTAATTCAATCGAAATGGCTGGATTGTCTTTTAAAACTTGGACGATTTTGTCTAATTCAACGGCCGCATCCGGTCGTATAGCGGACTTGTCCAAATCATAGTAAATAGGATTAACCTCAAATAATGCGCCTAATTCCTCGCCCACTTCAGCGATACCTAGGGTGATTTTGTGGTCAAAAGTCGTATCCGTTAACTCTTTTTTCAATAATTGCTTCGGAATTTCGCGCCCATCCATCAGGAATTCACTACGCTTAGTTAAGTAATTCTCTTTGCTAGCGTTGAAGCTGATTTGGTCTGCTGGACTCAAGTCGATGAGTGGCAAATAGCCATTTTTGTCAGTGAATTGAACTGGTTGAATTTCCCCGTTGCGCTTGATTCCCACTTTTGCATTGGCAATGGGCTTATTTCTTGCATTGAGAATTTGCGTCCTGAGGTGGTACAGGGCTACCTTGGCAGGCTCCGTGCTTTCGCTAATGCTTATTTCATTGGACCACCATCGATCTTCAGAACCGGTAGATTCAAAGAAGTAAATATCGTCATCTCCTTTTCCTCCCACGCGGTTTGAGCTGAAATAACCTTGGGTAGAATCTGCTAAAAAGAGTCCAAAATCATCACCTACAGAGTTGATGGGTATTCCCAAATGTTCAATTTGGATTTCATCTCCACTGCGGCTTGCCACGAATAGGTCCAATCCGCCTAAGCTCGGATGTCCATCTGACGAGAAATACAATTTCCCATCTTCGGATACGTAAGGAAAGATTTCATTGCCACGTGTGTTAATGGTGGAGCCTAAATTAATCGGTCTGCCAAAGCGCCCAGAATTATCCATCGGAGCCCTATATAAATCCAATCCCCCTTTTCCACCCCTTCTATTTGAAGCAAAATACAAGGTTTTCCCATCCCTAGAAAAGGATGGACTGCCATCCCATCCAATGGAATCCGAAATGGCTAGCCTTTCAGGAGTAGACCAATTCCCATCTCTTTTGGTTGAAATATACAAATCCACATCTGGCGAAGGGTCCTTGCTTTTACCGGAATTTCCCCGGGCAAAAACCATCGTATTCCCATCTTTTGAAAAAGCGGGCGTTCCTTCGTTTGCATTAGCATCCAGTAAATTCGCACTAAATAATTCTAATTTTTCGATCTCGCCTGGGCTTTTCAAGTGCGCTTTGTATAGGCCTAAAAAAGGCAGGCCGTTATTTTTATAAATTAAGGGCTTCTTCGAGCTGGTTAATATCAGTTCATCACCCATTTTAATTGGCCCAAACTCCGCCTGATTCGTATTGCCCACTAATCCTTGGATTTTCACCGGGCTAGGCTTTTTGCTGTATTCTTCTACGGCGGGTAAATTGTCCAATTCAATTTCAGCCTTCACTACTAACTCACGTGAGGGTTTGGAATCGATAAATTCATTCAGGTATTTGCGCGCATCGGCATATTTTCCATTTGCTTTTGCGGCGTAGGCAAGATGCAAATGGATGTTTTTGTCTTCGTATCCCTTTTCTTTGGCTATTAAATAGTAAGGCGTTGCATACTGAATACGGTTTGAAAGTCGATAAGATTCAGCCACGAAATAGTTTGTTTCTGCAGCGCGGTAATAGCGTTGTGCCAAAGGCTTCACTTCTCGAATCGTCCATTCGTATTCGCCTAATTCGAAATTTTGCTTGGCCTTTTTAAACAAGCGCGCGTCGTAATTACAGCCACTTAGCATGCCGCCAATAAGGAAGATTGCGAGGTAAATGCTTGAATTAAATGGCTTTACGAATTTCATAGGAGACTAATGTAGCGTAAAAATAAATACAAACCGGATTATTTTCTGTACCTTTGCCTAAATTTCGACAATCGAAAGCAAGATGACAAACGTTCGTCATCTTTTATTCCAGCAGTGATGTTGTACAATTATGAGAAAAAGAATTTCAAACGACGATAACCGTCGTGACAGCCGACCATCAGAAGGTCGTGCATTCGGAGGAAGATCCGCAGGCAGATCAGAAGGTCGCTCTTCAGGAGGTCGTGATTTTAACGGTCCACGCAATGACCGCAAAGACTCAGGAGCTCCACGCGAGTTCAGAGGTCCGCGCAATGACTCAGATGCCCCACGTGGCCCACGAGCACCAAGAGCAGAATCAAGCAATCGTTTTTCAGGAGAGCGCAAGCCTTTCGGCGGCGAAAGAAAACCATTTAATCGCGAAGGAGGCGAACGCCGTTCGTTTGGAGACCGTAAGCCATTTGATGGGGAGCGTAAACCGTACCAAGGAGGTGAACGCAAGCCTTTTGGTAGAACAGAAAATCCAACACGCACACCTTATAAAGGAGATAACCGTTGGGATCGCAATGCCGCTCTTAAACCGGAGGGTTCTGAGGAGTCGAAAGCGCCTCGCGATGAAAATCCAACCGCACGTATCGAGCGTCGCTATGAAGCGCGCACAGAGCGTTTTGCTGAGCGTGGAGAACGTCCAGAAGGTAGCCGAAATCCGCGTTATTCAGATCGTGAGACTTTTAAAAGCCGTTCTCGTTTTGATGCAGGTCCCGCATATGAGCCACAATACAAATTAGATCGTTACAAGGAGCGTGCTCCTTCGAAAATCAAAAAGAAAATCGCTCAAACCGATCGTCGTTCGGACGAAATTCGGTTGAATCGTTACATCGCAAACGCTGGAATTTGTTCCCGTCGCGATGCAGATAAATTAATCGAAGCAGGGGAGATCAAGGTAAATAATAAGGTAATTACCGAAATGGGCTATCAAGTGAAGCCGACAGATATCGTGAAATACGGTAACCGTAAGCTGAACCGCGAAAAACCTGTTTATTTGTTATTGAATAAGCCCAAAGACTTTTTAACCACTACCGAAGATCCAAACGATCGAAAGACCGTCATGGAATTAGTGAAAAACGCGACCGAATCGCGCATTTACCCGGTAGGACGTTTAGATAGAAACACAACAGGATTATTGTTATTGACCAATGACGGGGAATTAGCGGATAAATTAACGCATCCATCAAACGAAGTAGAGAAGATCTACCAAGCGGAGTTAGATAAGCCATTAACGGATGAGGACTTTGAGAAAATCAAGGCCGGTTTAACCTTAGAAGATGGAGAAATCCAAGTGGATGATTTGGCCAAAGTGACGCCAGACGGATACGTGATTGGGGTTAAAATTCACTCAGGTAAAAACCGTATCGTTCGTCGTATTTTTGAACATGTAGGATACGAAGTGACAAAACTAGACCGTACTACCTTTGCTGGCTTGACGAAGAAAGACCTGCCACGTGGAAGCTGGAGATTTTTGACGGAGAGAGAGTTAGTGAAGTTGAAGTATCTATTGTAGTCGCGACTACGTCGCTTAGTCACGACTACGTCGTTCAGTCATCGCTGCGCGATTTAGTCGTCACTTCGTGACTGAGTCAAGTGAGGTATAGTCACGACTATCTGCTAGCGACTAGCGACTAATAAAAAAGCCCGCTGATTTCAGCGGGCTTTTTTTGTTTTAGATATTCATTAGCGATTCTCTGCGTCTCATCTTGCCGGCTGGAATGCCAAACATCATTTTAAAACGACGGCAGAAATAAGCGGTGTCTTTGTAGCCCACTTCTGAGCCGATAGCCCGAATGGATTTCTTCGTCGTGCGAAGTAAACCTACGGCAGCTTCCATACGTTGGTACTCGATATAATCTTGTGGGTTAATACCCGTTAACATCTTGAAGTATTGACCTACGTAGTCTTCGGATACGTTAGCGACATTGGCTAAAACTTTGTTCGATAAATCACCTCCCAAATGATCTTTGATATAAGCGAAGATATCAATTAAGCGAGGATCTTTGAAGTAAGTCGAGTTCGTAGCTAATTGTTCTACAAATAAGCGGTTCTCAATGATGTAGCGAATGACTTCGATAACAATCTCTTCCGTTTTGATTTTAATGATACGGCCTTTACCGATAGCGTCAGAAAGATCTTCTTCTAAAATCTCGCGGATGGTTGCCGCTAGTTTATCGTCACGTTTGATTAAGAACGGAGGAATGTCTAAGGAAGTAAAGAAGTTAACAGAATCAAAAACTTTAGCTTCAAAAGCCACCATTCCGAACGAGTTCGGTTGTGTTCCGATAAGCGAAGCATCTGTATTTTGGTCAAAGTATAATTCCCGATGTGTCATGAACTCTTCATTGTTCACGGCTTTCGGTTTTTCTGCGTTTCCATAGGTCACGCTGATCATTTTACCTCCAGGGATAAAAAGCATATCTCCTTCCTCTACTGGAGTCTCCTCTTCACCAAAAGAAACCTCTCCTTTGTACAATATCAAGAGTGAGTTTTCTACGTCGTAGAAATTCTTGATACGAATCGGTTGTAATATTCTAATGTTTCTCGCTTTGATGAATTTAACACCTAAGGACTCGATGATCTTGTTATAATCTTCCATAATTTATCACCAAACGGAGTAATTAATACGATTTTTCTAATAAACTTGGACAAAACTAATAAATCAGATAATAATTCCAAATTATTTTGTCGATTAATTTCACCGTTTTGTCCTGTTTTTTTTCAGTTATTTTATTGTAATATATTAATACGAGTGAGATTTTTTGATTTCGGTAATGCTGAGATCGAGTAGGGGTCTATTTTATAATTATTTCGTGGATAATGTAAAAATTATTTTTTTTAAAATTTTAGGGCATTTTTTATGTAAATTTGTGTTTTACAATCACAAAATCAGATGGGATTATTTAATTTTCTTTCGAAGGATATAGCCATGGACTTAGGTACGGCGAATACCTTGATTATTCACAAAGATCAGGTTGTCGTAGATGAGCCTTCGATTATTGCGTTAGATCGTAATACGAATAAGGTATTAGCCGTGGGTCGTCAAGCCATGATGATGCACGAGAAAACGAATGATAATATCAAAACCATTCGTCCCCTTAAGGACGGTGTGATTGCTGACTTTACCGCGGCTGAGTTAATGATGCGTGGTTTAATCAAGATGATGGACAAAGGGAATTCTTTCTTTTCTCCAGCATTGCGTATGGTTATTTGTATTCCTTCCGGTATTACTGAGGTGGAGAAAAGAGCCGTAAAAGACTCTGCAGAACATGCAGGAGCACGTGAAGTGTACATGGTGCACGAGCCAATTGCAGCGGCTATTGGTATCGGAATTGATATTGAGCAACCAAACGGATCATTAGTAGTAGACATCGGTGGCGGTACGACGGAGGTAGCCATTATATCCTTAAGTGGAATTGTGGTGGAGAATTCGATTCGTGTAGCTGGGGATGAGTTTACACGTGATATTAAAGATTATTTGTTGCGTGAACATAAACTAGTCATTGGTGAGCGTTCTGCTGAGCAAATTAAAATACAAGTAGGTTCTGCATTACCAGAATTAGAGAATCCGCCAGCAGATTTTGAGATCCGTGGCCGTGATCAAATGACAGGTATTCCTAAAGAGATCCTAATTAACTATTCTGAAATTGCGTACGCATTAGATAGTTCCATTACGAAAATTGAGGTAGCGATCATGGAGACCTTGCAAAGAGCTCCAGCAGAATTATCGGGAGATATCTTCCATAATGGTATTCACCTGGCAGGTGGTGGAGCGATGCTACACGGTTTGGATAAGCGTATCGAGAAGAAGACACAATTGAAAGTGCATGTGGCTGATGATCCTTTGAAGGCAGTTATCAGAGGTACGGGTGAAATCTTGAAAAACTTAGAGAAGTACCGTCCGGTATTGATTACCTAGGGGATGAATCAACTGTTTCAGTTTTTATTGCGTCAGCGAAATCTGCTTCTGTTTGTTTTGCTGCAGGTTATCAGCCTTTGGGCTGTGTTTACGTACAATAATTACCAGCATTCTCTTTATTTCAATACGACGAATGCATGGGCGGCTTCTGTCTTGGCAACAAGACAAGAAGTGGCTACCTATCATCAGTTGCGTGATATCAATGGTGAGCTGGCCATAGAGAATCAACAACTACATCAACAAATTTTTCAATTGCAAGCGCAAGTACAGCAGAAAGCTGAAATGCCTGTATTTTTCAGTAAAGCGTCATTGGATCGCTATAAGCCTATCGCCTGTAAGGTAATTGACCAAAGTACCCGAAACTCACAGAATTATTTGACCATTGAAAAAGGCTACCTAGATGGGATTAAACCTGGGATGGCTGTTATCTCCTCTAGTGGTGTGGTGGGGAAGGTGATTTCGTGTACCCCAAATTTGGCCTTAATTGTATCTGTTTTACATACCAGTAATACGGTTTCTGCTAAAATCAAGTCTTCCGGTGAGCTGGGTTACATCAAATGGCCAGGTTATCAGCCAGAAGTGGCAGAATTAATGGATGTGTCTAAATACAAAAAGGTAGTGAAGGGTGATACCATCGTTACATCGGATTACAATGCGGTTTATCCTCCTAATATCCCGATCGGCATTGTGGCCAAAGTCGGTTTGCAAGATGATGGGACTTTCCACGACATCAAAGTGATGCTGTTAACCCATTTTTCGACTTTGCGGTATGTGTATGTCATCGAAAATAAATTCGCGGGACAGCAGGCAACATTAGAACAAGCTAAACCAAAAGCAGACTAAGATGGGCGCTAATTTTCAATACAAATGGTGGATTGCGGTCATTTTAACGATTGTCGTGCAGCTGTTGTTTTTGCGGGATTTGGCCTTGTTTTACTATGGATTCAGCTTTATTTATTTATGGGCTATTGTGAAGGCTCCTATTGAAACTCCGCCAGTCTATTTGATTTTGGGTGGATTTGTGTTAGGCTGGTTATTGGATATATTTTACAATACGCACGGAATGCACGCATTTGCGACGGTATTAGTGGCTTGGCTTCGTCCTACTTTTTTTAACATCCTTACACCAGCCAATGGGTACGATGAGCGATCATCCATTAGTTTGGGAGAGATGAAGTGGATGTGGTTTTTCCCTTATTTGGCCTGTATGCTCTTTACGCACCACCTAGTGCTGTTTTTATTAGAGGCGAGTGATTTCCATTTATTTGGCCTCAGTCTATTAAAGGCTATTCTGAGTACCTTATTAGGTATGATTGTTTTTTCTTTGTTAGAATTGTTTAACAAAGGGAAATAAGTCGTTTTGTCACCTTTTCTTTTTGGCGTTTAAATTGTAAGCATAGGCTTATCTTATTGATAAACCGCCATGAGTACAGAAACAAGTTCAGCTATTTCGCTGACAGAATCGCAAGCTAGAGCACTCTTTGAAAAGGAATTTGTTCCGCATATGGATGCGATGTATAATTTTGCCCTTCGACTAACGAACGATGAGGATGATGCACATGATTTAGTGCAAGATACGTGTATGCGCGCCTTTCGTTTTATTGGTTCATTTGAGCCTGGGACCTATGCCAAAGCCTGGTTATTCCGTATTCTCAAAAACAATTTCATTAACGATTACCGTAAAAAATCCCGCGGACCTTCCAAGGTTGAGTTTGAATGGGTAGAACAATCTTTTGCGGGAGATGATGATCCTGAGCCTGCTTTTCAAGCAGATTTGCAGGCAGAGTCTGTCAATGAGATGTTAGGAGATGAGATCACTTCGGCGATCCAAGCCTTGCCTGTGGATTTTAGAATGATCATTATTTTGTGTGATTTGGAGGAGTTTAGTTATGAAGAAATGGCTAAAATTCTGAACATACCTATCGGAACCGTACGTTCTCGCCTTCACCGAGCGCGAACCCTGTTAAAAGAGACTTTGGCCACTTACGCCGCAAAAAAAGGCTACAAAACTGACATGTTGTCAGCCTAGCCCTGAACTATTTTTTTATAATGGATGTTAAAAAAAATATGAAGACGAATTGTTCCCATCAACCCGATTGCATGAAGCTGATTCAACGTATCCTGGACAAGGAAGCGACAGCGGAGGAGGAAGCCCGTTTTTTAGCGAATAAAGACCAATGTTTACCTTGCCAAGAGGGGCATGAGCTGGAAGTCGCGTTACGCAAAGCCTTACAATCGAAATGCAGGTCTACTTGTCCATCAAGTTTAATAGATATTATTCGTTCAAAAATATCCTCTCTACTTCTCCTTATATTGATCTTAATTCCTTTATTTTGTTGGTTCATTTAATCATCGAAATTTTTGGAAGGTAAACTCATTATATTTTCAGCTCCATCGGGCTCTGGTAAAACCACCATTGTGAAAGAACTATTGGCGCGCAATGCAAATTTGGGATTTTCAATCTCTGCTTGTACGCGCGACAAGCGTGGTCGTCACGAAGAGCACGGGAAGGATTATTATTTTTTAACTCCAGATGATTTTCGCACGAAAATTGCGAATGACGAGTTTGTGGAGTGGGAAGAAGTATATGCAGGAGCGTATTATGGAACGTTGAAGTCTGAAATTGAGCGAATTTGGGCCTCTGGGAAGCATGTGATTTTCGATGTGGATGTACGTGGAGGTTTAGCCTTGAAGAAGTACTATGGTGATCGTGCCTTGGCCATTTTTGTGAAAGTTCCTACGCTGGAAATTTTGGAGGAGCGTTTGCGATCACGCGGAACAGAAAATGAGGAAGCTTTGTCGAAGCGGATTTTCAAGATGAAATTTGAATGGTCATTTCAGGATCAATTTGATGTTATTTTAGTGAATGATAAGTTAGAAGATGCGGTAGCGGAAGCACAAGCATTGTTTGATAAATTGACGAAATAATGAAGGTAGGCCTGTTTTTTGGTTCGTTTAATCCGATCCATCAGGGTCATTTGATCATTGCGCAGGCGGTCTTGAATCAGACGGATGTAGACCAAATCTGGTTCATTGTTTCTCCTCAAAATCCACATAAAAAAAGTAAGTCTTTATTGCATGAATTCGATCGCCTAGATCTGGTGGAAAGGGCGATTTCTGATAATTATTCCTTCAAATCATGTGACATTGAGTTTCAATTGCCACGCCCATCCTATACCATCGATACCTTAGTTCATTTAGCGGAGCGTCATCCGGAGACAGAATTTAAATTGATACTGGGCGGCGATAATTTGGAGCAGTTTAAGAGCTGGAAAAACTACCACCAAATACTTGATTATTATGGTCTCTATGTATATCCGCGAGGTGAGGAGCCAGCGTCGGATTTATGGGGACATCCGAATGTTCAGCGCATTGAGGCGCCTGTTTTGCATATTTCTGCGACCTATATTAGAGCCTGTATCCAACAGGGGCAGTCGATAAAATATCTAGTTCCTGATGAAGTAGAGGCATTCATCTCAGCCAAAAAATTCTACCTTTAGGCCTTTCTGCCTAATCGATGATCTCCTATTTTTCTCGTTTTCCCTTTGTGCGCATTCTACTTTTTTGGATGCTTGGCATCTCGCTGTCTGGGAATAATTATGGCTTGTTCATTCCTCTTCTAGGGCTATTTTTTTGTTCAAGAATAGGGAAAAGCATCGCCATTTCATCCTTCATCGTCCTGCTATCCATAGCATGGACAGAGCACCTGAAACCGGTCTTGCCCGCACTGCCCATTGATGGATTTGTGATGCAGGTAGAAGCTCAGGTGGAAGAGAAACTTAAGTCTTGGTCTGTCTTAGCCCGTTGTGTAGCCAGGCGTGATTCAGCTAGATCATGGACAGCTAATGCCGGTTTATTTCGATTGTATATCGCGAAACAAGTAGCTAAGCCAAGAGTAGGAGATCAGTATGTGATTAGGCAACAGGTGAAAGCATTCCCAATGCCCCTTTTTCCTTACGAAAAGAATTGGGGGGAATACTTTGCCCTAAAGGGAATAGGGGGCACGGCTTTTGTTCCCACGGATCGAATTCGACTGCTTAAAAGAGGGGCGGAGCATTTGACTTTTTTCGAAAAAGCACAAGCGCATTTTGTGGGTCTATTAAAGCGCGCCTTCCCTCCAGGAAGAGATCGAGATGTAGCGGAGGCCATGTTATTAGGCGTGAAGACTAAGATTGATTTCGAGACTTTGTCGGCTTATTCAGCTTTAGGGGCCATTCACATTTTATCTGTCTCAGGATTACACGTTGGCCTTTTGTATATGGGATTAAGCCTATTGTTAGGTTTTCTGTTGAAGCGCAGGCCAGCGGGGCCCTATGTGTTTTTTGGCCTGATGATGGCATTGTTATGGTGTTATGCAGGGATTAGCGGCTTTTCCTTGCCGGTTTTGAGGTCAGCTTGGATGTTTTCAGTGATCTTATTTGCCAAAACCTTTCTTCATCGACAAGAGAGCTTGAACACCCTAGCGTTTAGTGCCTTTGTATTGCTTTTTTTACATCCCGCTTCGCTTTTTGATCCAGGTTTTCAGCTATCCTATTTAGCTGTTTGGGGTTTAATGGTTTTTCAACAGCGCTGGGCTTCTATTTTTCATTTTACAGGTTGGTATCGCTGGCCATTAACTCAAATATGGGAATTGACCTGCGTCGCCTTAGCGGCTCAGGTATTTACTTGGCCATTGATCATTTATTATTTTTATCAATTGCCTCAGCCCTTATCCTTTTTTCTTTTAAATCCCTTTTTGATTTTCTTTTCCTCTTTAGCCTTGTTTTTGGGCTTTTTATTGCTCGCAATCGGTACTTTTTTGCCAGGTTGGGCTTTTGAGCCCTTGGCCTATTTACTGAGGACGAGTTTTCAACTATTGCATGGTTTGATGTTTCGCTGGGTGGAGCAAATTACTTCTGTTATTCCTTTTTTACACATTTCTATGGGGCAAATGGTAGGGTATTTTATGGCGATGGGCTTGTTAGTTTGGGCGCCGCGTTATGGGAAGGGAATGGCCATTTTGGGGCTTTTGTTTTTACTAAAGCCAGCTTCGGAGTCTGCCTCTGGGGCTTTTCTAAGTGCCTATAAAGGAGAAGCCATTTGGGTTGAAAATGTGGGTAGGAGGTCTGTGGCCTCTTTGCCGCCTGGAGTAGACCGTGCTTGGATTCAGGCTCACCTTAGTCCTTTGTGGGCGAATGCAGGAGTAAAAGATACGCTGACTTTGCGTTGGCCTGCTTCGGTGAATATGGCATGGAAATACCGTAATGAAGCATTTGCCTATGTCCGAGAGCCTACGGGTTCCATGGGGCAACAACATCTGATCTTAGGGAAAGAATTGAACTTTCGAAATCCGCTTTGGTTAAAAAGCTGGCAGCAGGCTACTTGGTATTTTTTGAAGAAACCCTCTGTTTATTGGATGAAAGTTTTGAAACCTTATTTACCTAGGCATTATTATTTTCTGGATGAACGCCCCGCCCTACTATTATAAAAAAAAAGGCTGCCGGTGAGGGCAGCCTTTAGAAATTAGCTTGGCTTCTTTTCGTTACGCTTACGCTCGTTCGGGTCTAACCAAATTTTACGCATACGTAATGACTTAGGTGTGATTTCTAAGTATTCATCCTTTTGGATAAACTCCATGCACTCTTCTAATGAGAAGTTTAATTTAGGAGCAATTTTTGTTGCGGAATCTGAACCAGATGCACGCATATTTGTTAATTGTTTCGAAGCTTGTAAGTTTACTTCAATGTCGTTTTGACGATTGTGTTCTCCTACTACCATTCCTGTGTATACCTCTTCACCTGGATCGATGAAGAACACCCCTCTATCTTGTAATTTATCGATGGCATAAGGAATCGCTGGACCAGTATTCATCGAGATTAAAGATCCATTGATACGACCTGGGATAGCTCCTTTGAATTCTTCGTAAGCGATGAAACGATGAGCCATGATTGCTTCACCAAAGGTAGCCGTTAACACTTTCGAGCGTAAACCGATCAAACCACGTGATGGGATGTTAAACTCTAAATGTTGCAAGTCTCCTTTCGGTTCCATGATCAATAATTCACCTTTACCTTGAGTAGCTAATTCGATTACTTTACCGGCTACTTCTGCTGGAACGTCTACTACCAAAGATTCGATTGGTTCTAAACGTTCGCCGTTTGGACCTTCTTTATAAATTACTTGAGGTTGCCCTACTTGTAATTCATATCCCTCGCGACGCATCGTCTCAATTAATACAGATAAATGAAGGATACCACGCCCGAAAACTAAGAATTTATCTTCACTTTCTGTTGGAACTACTTTTAAGGCTAAGTTTTTCTCTGTTTCCTTGAATAAACGATCACGTAAGTGACGAGAAGTAACTAATTTACCTTCTTTGCCAAAGAAAGGCGAGTTGTTAATCGTGAACAACATATTCATCGTAGGCTCATCAATGGCAATACGATCTAAGGCCTCTGGATTTTCTGCATCTGCAATGGTATCACCAATTTCGAAATCTTCGATACCTGTTACCGCACAAATTTCACCGCACTCAACCTTTTCTACTTTTACTTTTCCAAGGCCTTCAAATACTTGTAATTCTTTGATTCGCATCTTCTTAGTTGTACCATCGGCTTTGCATAATGCGATAGGCATTCCTTCAGTTAAGGTACCTCGCTCTAAACGTCCAATCGCGATACGACCTACGAATGAAGAATAGTCAAGTGACGTAATCTGCATTTGAGGTGTTCCTTCTTGTACTTTAGAAGCTGGAATGTGCTCGATGATTGCATCTAGCAACGGAATGATATTATCGGTTGGTTTTTTCCAATCGTCACTCATCCATCCTTGCTTAGATGATCCGTAAACACATGGGAAGTCTAATTGATCTTCTGTTGCGTCTAAGTTAAACATCAAATCGAATACACTTTCGTGTACTTCGTCTGGGCGGCAGTTTTCTTTATCTACTTTGTTTACCACTACAATCGGCTTCAAACCTAAAGCAATCGCCTTAGATAATACGAAACGTGTTTGTGGCATCGGTCCTTCAAAAGCATCGACTAACAAAATTACGCCATCAGCCATACGTAGAACGCGTTCTACTTCACCGCCAAAGTCAGCGTGACCAGGTGTATCGATAATATTGATTTTTACCCCATTGTAACGAACAGATACGTTTTTTGAAACGATCGTAATCCCTCTTTCTCTCTCTAAGTCGTTATTGTCAAGGATCAAATCACCAAATTCTTGATTTTCTCTAAAAATTTTAGAGGCGTGAATGATTTTGTCAACTAGGGTCGTTTTACCGTGGTCAACGTGGGCAATAATGGCAATGTTGCGAATGCTTTGCATAAAAATGTATTCGTTGAATGAAACGAAATTCCTTTAATTGGGAAATTCAAGGTGCAAAGGTAGGGATAATTTCTTTGAAAAGTACTATTAGCACTTTAAGAAATCATTGCTTTTGGATTATTTTTCGCAGAATGTACTGAGACGCTCGCTTGGATTTTTGCTAAAATGCCGTTTGCATCGATTCCGCATAGGGCATACAATTCTTTTTGCTCTCCGTGTTCGATGATTTCGTCTGCAATTCCTAGGCGAATTAGTTGCGCATTGTAGTGATGATCCACCATAAATTCAGCAATGGCAGATCCGAATCCACCCTGAATAGCAGCATCTTCCACTGTAATGACTTTCTGGAATTGCTTGAATACGCGGTGCAAAAGTTCCTCATCTAAAGGTTTCACAAAGCGCATATCGAACAAGGCTGGTTTTAATCCTTGTGCACGGGCTGCTTCGCAGGCAGCCATGGCTTCGTTACCTATGTGTCCGATGGATAAGATGGCAATTTCTTCACCCTCTAACAGTTGAACGCCCTTACCAATTTCGATTTCTTCTAATGGTGTTCTCCAGGCAGGCATGACGCCTTCGCCACGAGGATAGCGAATGGTGATGGCTTTTTCGTGATTTTTAAACGAGTCCAAAGACGCCGTATACATGATGTTACGTAATTCTTGCTCATTGCGTGGTGCGGCCACAATCATGTTTGGTACACAGCGCATAAACGCTAAATCAAATAATCCGTGATGTGTAGGTCCATCAGCACCTGCTAAGCCAGCACGATCTAGACAGAAAATGACGGGTAATTTTTGCAAGCAGACATCATGTACCACTTGATCATAACCACGTTGCATAAAGGAGCTATAGATATTGCAAAATACCGTTAAGCCTTGGGTGGCTAATCCCGCTGAGAAAGTCACCGCGTGTTGTTCTGCAATACCCACATCAAAAGCACGATCCGGCATTGCTCGCATCATGATATTTAAGGAAGAACCAGACGGCATCGCAGGGGTAATGCCCATAATCTTCGGATTCTTTTCCGCTAATTCTAAAAGGGTGTGCCCAAAAACCTCTTGGTATTTAGGAGGCTGCGGATCATCATACGTCTTCTTGTGGATTTCTCCCGTCGTCTTGTCGAACTTTCCGGGTGCGTGCCACAAGGTTTGGTCTTTTTCCGCTAGCGAATAACCTTTCCCTTTGGTGGTAATGCAATGCAAGATTTTAGGGCCAGGAATATCCTTTAAATCGTTTAAGACCGTCGTTAAATTATCAATATCATGACCATCAATTGGGCCAAAATACCGCAAATTCAAGGATTCAAAAAGATTACTTTGCTTTAAAAGAGTAGCTTTCAGTCCATTCTCGATTTTCGAAACAATTTCTTGTGCCGTTTTTCCAAATTTGGACATTTTGCCTAACAGATTCCAGACGTCATCTTTCACCTTGTTGTAGGTGTGTGAAGTCGTGATATCGGTTAAGTATTCTTTTAAGGCGCCTACATTCGGGTCGATCGCCATGCAGTTATCATTCAAGATAATAAGCATATTGTTCGGAATGTCACCTGCGTGGTTCATCGCTTCGAAAGCCATTCCCGCTGTCATGGAACCATCGCCAATCACAGCTATGTGTTGCCGCTGCGTTTCTTTTTTGTAACGAGAACCTACGGCCATACCCAGCGCTGCTGAGATGGAGGTAGAGGAGTGTCCCACTCCAAACGTATCAAATGGGCTTTCAGAACGCTTCGGGAAGCCAGAAATACCTCCAATCAATCGATTAGTATGAAAAATTTCACGACGACCCGTTAACACTTTATGTCCATAGGCTTGATGCCCTACGTCCCAAACCAATTGATCGTCTGGCGTGTTAAACACATAATGCAAGGCTACGGTCAATTCAGTGACACCTAAAGAGGCTCCAAAGTGACCACCATTCACCGACACGTTGTCAATGATAAATTGACGCAATTCAGCACAAACTTGAGTTAAGTCTGATTTCGGCAACTTGCGCAAATCCTCCGGCGTGGTGATTTGGCTAAGTAAAGGACCGGCTTTAAATTGCATAGACACGTGTGATTGTTGAAAGATTAACCTTACAAAGGTAAAAATGTTTTTAAGCCTTAGTCGTTTTTTTGACTGGCTTTGAATAATCTTTTTTGTTCGTAGTCGCTCAGACTGTCGTAACCGGATTGTGATATTTTGTCCAAAATGGCATTCAGTTCTTCTTCCGGTACCGTTTCTGGTTCTTTTCTGGGGTGTATTTTTTGGTTGACGACTTGAGCAAATTCTTTGATTTTTATTTCGAAGATGGCTTGAGGGCGGGAAGCGGCTAAAAAGTTTTTGGCAAACATAAATCCTAAAATAGCCCCTCCTAAGTGCGCAATATTGCCTCCTGCATTCGCCCCCGTGGTTTCAATGAAAGACCAAAGCACATAAAAGGCAGAAATGTATTTAATCTTCACCTGCCCTAGCAACAATAAATGGACTTGGTAATTAGGTCGTATCGTGGCCGCCGCTACCACCACGGCAAACACACCTGCGGATGCACCATTCAGGAAAGTAGGACCTTTGGCCATAAAAAAGCTGACCGTATTCATCACAATAAGAAAGGCTGTGGCTCCGGCTAATCCTCCATAAAAATAGAGTTGAACAAGCCGTTTGTTTCCGATGAAATCTTGGATAATAATGCCAAACCAATACAGGAATAGCATATTGAACACGAGGTGAAAGACTTCAATGTGCAAGAAGAAATAAGTGATTAGGCTCCAAGGTCTTTGGATTAAGAGTTCAAGCGCAGAAGGCAGCGAAACGTGTGTAAAAAATACATCAAATAATTCAGACCTTCCTGCAATTAATAAACTTACCCTGGCAACCATTAAAGCCACAAAAATAGCTCCATTGGCAATGATTATCTTCAATAAGCCTTGTCCAGGCTGTTGAATAATGTTTTTAATATCTGTCCAAATACTGCGCATCTTAATAGAAGCTGTCGCGTTTTTGTCTCCAAATTAACAGTAAAATCACCGCAAAAAGCATTCCCCCTAAATGGGCAAAATGGGCAACATTATCGCCCTCTGCCGCTGCTTTACCAGCCCACAATTCATAGAATGCAAATCCCATCACAAGGTATTTTGCTTTCACTGGAATGGGAATAGGGAAGACAAACATTTCTGAATTAGGAAATAAGTAGCCATAGGCCATCAAAATTCCGAAAACGCCGCCTGAGGCCCCCACAACTGGGTTTTGAGTCGTGTACTCTTTGTAATGATCAATCGCGCCCAAGGCATTTAATCTCCCTTCATTAATCGACGTACTACCATCAAATCGGTTAAAATAGTCCATTAAAAAGTCAGAATTGGGATTCGAAAGGGCTAATTCTAATGCCTTGCGAATACTCGCATAATCATGGAAATATTGAATGGCTTCGTGCAATAAACCAGCTCCCACTCCACAGAATAAGAAAAAGAACAAGAAACGCGGTCCACCCCAAATGCGCTCTAAGATAGAACCAAACATATAGAGCCCAAACATATTCATCAATAAGTGCATAAAATTCGCATGCACGAACATATAACTGATGATTTGAAAAAAATGAAACTTGCTTGATTGGAAAAAATACAAGGCGAATAAATCATCTGGAATGAAGGCTGATCCCAAGAAGATCGCCACATTCACGAAAATCAAATTTCGAACGGTAGGAGTTAAATTTCGTAGCATATCTTTATTCTTCGTATCCCCAGTCAATGGAGTTTTTCATGTCTTTAATCAATAATCCAGCAGATTTAAAGGCGCCGCGGATTTCGTCTACTTTGTCGTATTCTCTACTCTCCTTAAAACCTTTGTACAACTGAAGAAGTTCATCCTTCAGACCATTCATTTCAGCAGGAACCTCTTCTTTGATTCCTAAAACGTCTTCCAGAATGCTGATATACGAACGTTGTAAATTCGAAAATGTTTCAGCAGATAGGGATTCAAAAGGCAAAGCCCCCGTGTAGATCGAATTGATTTTCTTCAGCAGAGCAAACAAGTGAGCGATCGCTACTGCCGTATTTAAATCATCGTTCATTCCATCGTAGCAACCTTGTATCGCATCCATGATCTCTTTTTCTTGAGCGGCATCTGGATTAGCGGTGATGTCAGCTGGATACACGAGTTTTTTAATGATGCGTAAACCGTTTGCGATTTTTTTGTATCCTTTTTGAGCTGCTTTAAGCGCTTCGTTCGAGAAGTCCAACGTGCTGCGGTATTGGGATTGCAACATAAAGAAACGCACAGTCATGGGGCTGTATGCTTGTTCTAATAGTGGGTGGTTTCCGGCAAATAATTCAGAAGGCAAAAAGGAGTTTCCTAGCGATTTGCTCATCTTCTGTCCATTGACCGTTAGCATATTCGTGTGCATCCAATACCGGACCGGAGCACGATCATAGGCTGCTTTTGCTTGGGCGATTTCACATTCATGGTGCGGAAATTTTAAGTCCATACCTCCACCGTGTATGTCGAATGTGTCGCCTAAGTATTTGTGACTCATGCAGGTACACTCTAAATGCCAGCCGGGGAATCCCTCTCCCCATGGCGATGGCCAGCGCATGATATGCTCAGGAGCCGCTTTTTTCCAAAGTGCAAAATCTAATGGATTTCGCTTCTCTCCCACGCCATCCAAGTCCCGTGTTTCAGTTAATAAATCTTCGATTACGCGGCCAGACAAATGCCCGTAATTACCTCCATTTTTATTGTAGGTTTCAATGTCAAAATACACAGAACCATTTGATTCGTAGGCTAAGCCTTTCTCAATCAGCGCTTTCGTGGTTTCGATTTGCTCCACGATATGTCCTGTTGCCGTAGGCTCGATGCTAGGAGGCAAGACATTGAATTTTTCTAATACTTGGTGGAAATCCTGGGTAAAGCGATGCACGATTTCCATCGGCTCTAATTTCTCCAGTTTTGCCATTTTACCAATCTTGTCTTCCCCTTCATCTCCATCACCCACTAAGTGCCCTACATCCGTAATGTTGCGGACATAACGTACTTTGTATCCGATATGCAATAAATAGCGGTTTAGGATGTCAAAAGACGTAAAAGTGCGCAAATTGCCTAAGTGAACATAATTGTATACCGTGGGTCCGCAGACATAAAGGCCAACGTGATTTTCGTGTATCGGGGTGAAAAGTTCTTTTTCACGACTCAGGGTATTGTATATTTTTAAGGGCTGCATGGTAAGCGGATCGTTTCTGATCGAAAGGGGATAATAAGGAATTAAAATTAATTGGATTCTTTTAATTCACCAAACCCAAATGCAATTCATTACCTTTGTATGTTTTTTCGCATTCTAACGTTATTCGCATGTTTTTGAGAGAAGTAGGAGACGACGCTCGACTAAAAAAGATCTTTTTGGAATTTCCCGTTCAGCTCTATGCTAGCGACCCGAATTGGATTCGTCCCTTGGATAACGATATTTCAGCGGTGTTTGATCCGCGCAAAAATCCTCATTTTAAGCAGGGAGAAGTGATTCGTTGGCTATTATTTAACGATGAAGAGCAGGTGATCGGTCGTGTAGCGGCTTTTTATGAGCGAAATACAAAAGAGGGGGAAGTTCCAGTAGGAGGAATGGGCTTTTTTGAATGCATTGAAGACGAAAAAGCGGCATTTATGTTGTTTGATGCCTGTAAAAATTGGCTAGTTGAGCGAGGTATGGAGGGTATGGATGGTCCGATTAATTTTGGAGAACGGGATAGTTTCTGGGGTTTAATGGTCAAAGGTTGGGAGTTCGAGCCTACTTACAAAATGCCATGGACGAAACCGTATTATATTCCTTTCTTTGAGCAGTACGGATTTCAAGATTATTTTCAACAATATGTATTCGTTTCGCCCATCGCCGGCGCAAATGTTACACAAGGAGTCGAGGAAAAGGCACAACGAATTTTTAATAATCCAGATTACGTTTTTCAACATATTGAAAAGAATAATCTATCGAAATACGCTGAGGATTTTCGCTTTATATTCAATGCTGCTTGGGCAAAATTCCCAGGGGTAAAGGAAATGAGCTCAGAATCAGCCCAAAAATTAGTTAAAACGATGAAGCCCATCATCGATGAGCAATTGCTATGGTTTGCTTACACAACTGATGGCACTCCTGTTGCCTTCTTTATCGTGATCCCGGATTTAAACCAAATCGTCAAACACTTGAATGGCAAATTGAATTGGTGGGGCATGATTAAATTCCTTTTATTGAAATTAAAAGGCACCTTGACACGTACCTGTGGGGTTATTTTCGGAGTAACACCCGATCACCAAGGCAAAGGGGTTGAATCAGCCATCGCTCTTCGATTCCGTGAAGTGGCACGTACAAATCCTTTCTATCCTTATACTACAATGGATATGAATTGGGTGGGAGATTTCAATCCTAAAATGTTACGCTTTGTCTCTCAGTTAGGGGCTACAAACGATAAAACTTTTATTACTTACCGCAAATTTTTTAATCCAAATCAACCCTTTAGTCGTTGTCCTAAAGTAGGTTAAATTATTTATTATGAGCTTATTATCAATTGGAACCGTTGCGTTCGATGCTTTAGAAACTCCTTATGGAAAGACCGATAAAATCATCGGTGGATCATGTACTTACATTGCTTTATCAGCCGCCTTCTTTTTACCTAAGGTAAATGTGGTAGCAGTAGTGGGAGATGACTTTCCACAGGAATACATGGATACATTGACGTCTCGTGGCATCAATTTAGATGGTTTACAAATCAAAAAAGGAGAGAAGTCCTTCTTTTGGGCTGGCAAATACCATAACAACATGAACTCACGCGACACTTTAGTGACGGAATTGAATGTGTTAGCGGATTTCAAACCAGTTATCCCGGCATCTTACCAAGATTGTGATTATTTAATGTTAGGAAACCTGACGCCACAAGTACAAATAGAAGCGATTCAAGGGTTAAACAAGCGCCCTAAATTAGTCGTAATGGACACGATGAATTTCTGGATGGATGTGGCGATGAATGATTTGAAACGCGTCTTGACGATGGTCGATGTGCTTTGTATCAATGATGAAGAGGCCCGTCAACTATCGGAACAATATTCTCTTCGTACGGCAGCCAATTTAATTATGGCGATGGGTCCTAAGACCTTAATCATTAAAAAAGGAGAGCACGGAGCCTTGTTATTCCAAGAGGATCGTATGTTCTATTGCCCAGCACTTCCTTTGGAAGATGTATTTGATCCAACAGGAGCAGGGGATACGTTCGTAGGCGGATTTATCGGTTACCTTGCGAAGACAGATGATATTTCTTTTGAAAATATGCGTCGCGCCATCGTACATGGTTCCGCGATGGCCTCTTTCTGTGTGGAGAAATTCGGCACGGAGCGTTTGTTTGAAATTACAGAAGCAGATTTAGCAAGCCGTGTGAATGAATTTAGAGAATTAGCCTCCTTCTAATTATTTAACCCACGATCACTTCGTGCATCAAATCCAGGTTCAGGTATTTAGTAGCCATGTCTCTAACATCCTGGGCCTGGATTTCTAGTATCTGGTCCTGGAATTGATCGTAAAAATCAGGAGAAAGGCCGTTTAGTTGAATGACACGAACTTTTTCCGCAATATCAAAAGCTTGCGTTAGTTCTCCCGTAAAGCTTCCCATTAAGTAGTTTTGGACGATTTCAAGCTCTTCTTGTGGGATTAGTTCCTGCTGGAGTAGGGCGATTTCTTTTTTGATTTCTGCCAAAGTAGCATCCACATTTTCCCCATTCACATCCGTTCCTACCACCCAGTAGCCACCGCGTGGATAAGGAGCAAGGCTAGAAGAAATACCATAGGTGAAGCCTTTGTCTTCTCGGATGTTTTTCTGCAATCTGGATCCGAAATACCCCCCTAAAACGGTATTCATAAAGCTAAATTTAAAATAATCTGGATGTGTTCTAGCCATCGCTGGCAAGCCAAAGCGAATAGAACTCTGCACAGAACCCTCTTTCTGTTCCCGTATTTTAATCGGCGTTGACGCCAGACTCAAGGGAGGAACTTGCAGCGTATTGTTGTTGTAAGGAACATGACCCAGTATCTGATCTAGGTAAGCAATTTGTTCTTCAGAGATCTTTCCAGAAAGAAAAATCACGGGTTTTTGAGAAGCCCATGAAGCTTTGTATTGGTGGATGATCGTTTGGCGATCTAATTTGTCAAAATCTTCGGCAACCGTAAAGCGGCCATACGGGTCATTCGGAAATACTTGAGCACGGAATTTTTGGCTGGCGGCATAGGAGGTTTTCTCCCAGTTTAATTTCGTTTTTTGCCGTTCAATTTCAATTTCTTTTTCTACTTCTTCTGCCGGAAATGTGGCTTCTTGTAGGATTTCATGAACAAGCGGAATTAAGGAATGAAAGTGTTTCGTTAAACCATAAACGGTGAAAGTGCCGTGATCTAAACTCGCTTGGATATCCCAAAAAGCTCCAAAAAAATCAAAAGACTGATGAATTTCTTGTGCAGATTTTGACTTCGTGCCACATTTCATCAGAGAAGCCGTCATGCCAGCTAATCCAGCTAAGGGACTGTGAATGGCTCCCGCCTTTGTACTGAGCTCAAATTTGAAAACATCTTGTTCGCCAGCAGAAACCACCCACACTTCAATGCCATTGGCTAAAGTATATTGTTTAGGACTAGGGAATAAAACTTTTTCCACCGGATAGGCGGCGGGTGCGACGCTGCGATCTAACATTTTATTTTACTGGCTGTTGTATGCCCGCGATGAGCGTTAAACGTAAGGTATTAGCTAGTGGACTTCCTTGTCCACTTGGAACGAGGTAGGCGAAGTCCAAGCCGTATTTTTTGTCCATTTTGAAGCCTAAACCAAAGGTAAAGTATTTTCGATTTCCCTTCATTTCACTCTCGTTAAAATAACCGGTTCTCAGGGCAAAGGCATTATTGAACAAATATTCTGCCCCTATGGAGGTAGTGACCTCTTTTAACTCTTCACTAATGCCATCTGGCGCATCGAACAAGGATCCAAAAATACCCCCAATCGCTGAAACCGTCGCCGGATCCGTTCCCACCATTTTTCCATTCACATAGGCTGGAGGCGTAGGAACCATTAATTTATTAAAATCTACCGTGAAGGTTAATTTATTCAAATCATCAATTTCATGCGTCGCAGCCATACCCACACGTAGGTTTGTTGGGATAAAATTCTTTTCAGTACCACCATAGGTCACTTTTCCGGAAATATTGGATAGCGTTAAGCCATAGCTGTATTTCCATGGAGCCATGGTTTGTTTTGCATAAAAGACAGAGATATCGGCTGCCACCGTCTCGGCTGGCTTAAGCGCATTATTCAATCCTCCGCTTCCTTGGTAACTACCTAATAAGTTCGAATTGATGTATTTTAAATTCATTCCCAATGAAAGAGCAGGGGATAATTTTCTAGCGTGTGAGATGCCTAAAGCAAATTCTTTGGAATTAAAGTTTCCGGCACTTGTTCCATTGTCCAGCGTTGCTTGGAACATCCCTTGGTCGAAATAATCAATAGAAAATCCAAACACTAAGTTTTTCTTTGTCACCGTATAACCAGCGACATTGTAAAGCGCCATATCATTCACCAAATTGCGTAACCAAGGCGTATAAGAGAGCGAAAAGCCCATCTTCTTTTCTGTGGTAGCTAGTTTTGCGGTATTCCAATGTATGGCATTGGCATCCACAGATAAGGCGACACCAGCATCACCCATCGCTGCTGAACGCGCATCTGGGGCTACGTTTAAAAACAAGAGGGTAGGCGTGGGGATTCTGCCAGCATTGATTTGGCCAGAAACTAAAGTCGTTTGTGCGTAGGAGGCAACTCCAACGGTCATTAAAAGTAGGGTTAGGATTCTTTTCATTCGTTATTTTATATTTCCAATACGACCGCTGAAGCTTCTGAAAGGAACTCCATTATCGTAGTGTATCTCTAATTGGTAATAGTTGACGAAATCTAATTGGTTTTTTTCTGCTGTACTCCAGTCAATCGAAAAAATTTGATTAACAGAATCGCTTCCGGGTACCATTCCCGTCTTTTCAAGTATTTGCTTCCCTAAGTTACTATAAATTTTTAGCTTGTAGTAATAGCTTGTCCATCGTTTCTCTTGCAAAAAGCTAAAGCTAGTCCGGTCCGTTATGGGATTGGGATACATTCGTAGGGCGCTTTGTTCTTTTGCCGCAGAAGAAACCCGAAACTCAAACGAACAAATTCCCTGATTAGTATGTACATCGAAACAATTTGCTCGGATTTTGTATAAGCCAGGTAAGAGTGATTCGAAGGGGAAGGTGATGGTACCTTGTTTGCTATTTCCCAATGTAGGGGTAAATACATCAGCAAGAGGTATTTCTAAGGTGTCATTAATCGTAAGGACAGCTTTTTCGCCCTTAGGTCCTACGAGTCTAAGTGAACTTTCATCGCTGATGTTAATCTGAAGGAGGGGATTAGGAGAACAGGCAAGCAGGTCAGATTCATTTAAAAGCTGGGCTGTAAGGCTAGGGGGGCTCGTTTCCTTTGTTTCTGTGCTCGATTTTATAGGCCAAAGTATTCCACCAGCGTAGGTTTGAGTAGCGCTGCGGGCCATCCATTTTAGGCTAGCAGCTGGTAGGTTGTTCGCTAGGGTAAATTTGCCCTTTACAACATTTGCGCTGCTGATTCCTGCGAGATTGCCGGGTAATGTATAACTGAATTTGTCCGTTTTTGTTCCCAACGTTTGGACTGCTCGATCCTCCCCATAATAAAACAACCTTATTTCTCCATCGATGCTAGGGTTTGTTTGTCCTTGGATGATTCCAGCATGTAAGGTATCGAGTTGAATGGTTAAAGGAGTATGATTCCAGGGCAAAGCTAAAGTGGGGTCTCCTAAGAGGGTGATATTGCGATTGATTACCCCAGATTGACTATCGTTTTTCGCGTCTTTAAATAAATCTCCTAGTTTGTAGTTTTCGTCATTTAAATGTTTAGCTAATTGTCTATAAAATGCTTGTCCAAATAAATAATTACTGCTTTGAAATACAGGTCGCGTTGTAGAAATGAGTCCGATCGCTCCACCTTGATTAGATAACAAGCTGAGTTCTGCGCCAGAAAGTTGATTAGGGTCGTCAAAACGGCCAAATTGACAAGTGGCGGTCAGCAAGATCGGTAGGTGTTGACTGTTTTTTAGGTTTTGGATTTCATTGTTCGTGATCACTTTTTCGTCCGTCCAGGCTGATTCAGAGCCATGACCCAAGAAATGGATCAATTCAGCCCCTTGATTAAATAATTCTAAACTGGCTTTTTTACCAGCAGCTGAAGTGTAAAATCCATTCGTTAGTTCTTGGGGGAACTGATCGATATAGGTTTTGTTGACTTGAAATGCCGCTGGCAGTAATTGAGCAAAGTCCTCTGCATCTTGCACGTGGATATTGGCGTCGCCATCATCAGCTAACCACGCAAATCGGAAGGGCCGAAAAATCATTTTCGTATCATAACTAATTAATTTGTTCACCACGGTGTTCGCCTCTTCAAGGGACCTTGCAGGAATTCGACCAATCCCGACGGATATAGGTTCGTTCATCGCCTCATTCCCTTCAAGCCATTCACCTTGATTGTCCGCTAGTAAACCAAAATAATCGTCGGAAACATAGGTCTGTAGCGGCTGCAGCGACTCACGGCTTTCGTAGCTAGGAACATAATTTTGCCTCTCGGTGGCGGTGGCCACTTTATTTATTCCTTTGTAGTCCACTGTTGCATCGCCTAAAATCAGGACATAACGTGGTTTTTTCGCCCGAATAAAGTCTCGGATGGCTGTTATATCTGTTTTACCAGCAGAGAATTCATGGTAGATTTCTTTAGTTGAATACGCTTTTGCCATTATTCCCTTTGCACTTTTATAGGATGCTAAAAGTTGTGCTGCAGGTAGGATGGAAGGACTCGTAATAATGAGTAATTCAGAGGTTGAATCTGCCCGAATATTTTGGTTTGGGATGATTTCACCCGTCAGCGGATCAGCCCCTTTCGTTGTATCGAAAATCAATAATTCAGCCCCAGGGGCTATCTTATTAAACGTGAGCGAACTTGCATTTTGCCAGCTTTTGCCAGGTATTTTCACCCAAACTCCATGATTCGACTGCTTATTTTGTATGCTGATACTGAAGGTTGAATCCGTTTTATTGGGTAAAATGTAATGGGGATTCTCATTGGTGGCATTGAATTTTCGAGGATACTGAAGGTCAATGTAATCAATGTAGCCTGACCCTGTAGTATTGGTATAGGCTAAATTCCAGATCCAGTTTTGGTCTTTGATTTCAGGGTAAACCGATGCTGAGAAAGACTGGACGAAGGCTTTTTGATCATAGCGACCTCCCGTAGTGGCAGGAAAGGTTAGCGGAGCGATGGTATTACCAGGGATGTTAAAGGTAAAAGTACCAGGCGAGATGGAGGAGGAAGCTAATTTGCCAGAAAGTAAGCTGGGAATTCCTGTTTTGTAGTCCGATAACGGATATTGAATAGTTCGATTCACTTGGCCAAAAAATCCATCTCCCAGCCACTCCCTTCCTGATTGCAAAAGATTGTAGCTTTCTGGTTCGTAATGAAAATGACTGTAACCATAATCAAGAGCTGGTGTATTCGTCATACTCGATGCCGAAAGCTCTGTTATGGGTTTAGGGGATGGATCATCCAGCCGAATAAAATAAAAAGTGGTATCGCAATAGTGATGCGGAAACTTTTCCCCATAAAACAGGATTTTATCTCCTTGCTTTAAAAAAGGAATGGCTTGCAAATCAGTAGGCCTTTGTGCTGCATTGGATTGAGGCAATTCGCCTATTTCATGTCCATACACGCCTATTTGGCTAGCCTTGATTCCCAATGAGGAAAGCCAAGCGGGTGTAATTTGATACATCCCAGATTGAGTAATGCCTATTTTTAGCCATTGGCCGCTGGCTAACAGGGAATTTTGGGCATACGATGTCGTAGCCGCACAAATTAGCCCAAAGACTATGCTAAGAAAGTTCAATCGGTAACACGTGCGCATGCTTTGCCACCAGGTAGTTTCTGCCTGAATTTATTTCTTTGCAAATGTAACGTGTTCGGCGAAGTTTCCCTTTGATGAAGTGTAGGTTTTTTAACGCAAAGTGTGCACCTTCTGCTAATTCGATCAATGGTATTCCTGCAGGAGGTTCTGGGTCGTAACTTTTAAGAATATCGACTAAGGGCTGGTAGCCATTTGAGGAGGCTGCTGGATTTTTTAAATAGGCTCTAAGTACTTCAACTAATTCTGTAGGTAGTAAGTCTTCATCCAAAATGGGCTCGAACAAGTCATAGAATGCGGTCTTCCATTCTTGTCCATGTGGAAGGACTTTGTTCTTGTGAGCTAAGTAAGTGCTTAAGTGAGCCACTTCGTGAATGTAGGTTACGAGGAAAGCATAAGGATTCAGGTTGTGATTCACCGTGACCTGATGGCCTTTGGTGGGACTGAAACGGTAGTCCCCTAATTTGGAATCCCGAGATTTGCTGACGATAAAGTCAAAAGAATAATCATGCCAAAGTTGAAAGCAGTATTCCGCTACTTTGGGAGGGAAGTGATCAAAAAAGGATTCGATCTTTTTATTCTTCATCTGGTTTTTAGACATAAAAAAAGTCCTTCGCATGCGAAGGACTTTTTTCTGATCGTTGTGCTAAAATTATTTAGCAGCAGCAGTGTCAGCAGCAGCAGTGTCAGCAGCAGCAGAATCAGCTGGAGCAGCAGCAGCAGCAGAATCAACAGCAACAGTGTCAGCAGAAGCTTCTGCTTTCTTCTCACCACAAGATGCTAAAGTTACCATTGCAGCAACGAAAGCTAGAGCGAATACTTTTTTCATTTCTTATTTTGTTTAAGGTTTGAGCTACAAATCTACGGCATTATTTTATAAGTACAAATTAATGCAAATAAATTTTTAAGATTTTTTTAAGGAATGGCTAATATTTTCCCAAAACTGGCCTCTATTTTCTCTAATCGGCTTAGAGTTTCTTAAGAATTGTGAGTGTAGAAATGGTCTAAATTAGATTAGTCCTATTTTAGTAGCTCCTTGAAACGGTCATAAAAACCGCTTGATTTAAAGGTAAAGGTCTTGTGCAAGATGTAATTGGAGACAAAACTATATCCCATCCCGTGAATGGTGGTGCCAATCTGAGTGATATTGATTTTTTTAACCGAATAAGGAATGTGGAAATAGAAATCGGGATACCGCGCGTGAATAAATTCGTAGGGAATCGTGCTGAATAGCCAAGTGATCATACCGGAAAAGCTCGCCACTAAGACGTACTTGAACATTTCACGTCTCGTTTGTTGGCTTTGACGGGCATTAAAGGCAAAAAGCTTTGTCAAGAAAAAACCCACCACGAGTGCGATGAAATAGGCGGGTAAAATCGAATCCTCATAGGAAACGCGAAACCAATCTTTAATCAATCCCCCCGCCAGCAATTGAACGCAAGCCCCTAATCCAGCCACAACGAAGTAGGCGAATAAGTCTTTCTGATTAAATAGGGCTGCTTTCTTGTCGCTCAAAGGCTAGAATTAAAATAGGTTTTTAACGATGCTTGGATAAATACCCAATAGTAAGGTACCTAGCGTACATGCCCACATGGCTAATTTTACTAATCCTGGTAATTCAATGCGTTCGATATCTCCTTCTTTGAAGTAGATCGCGATGATTCCTTTGAAGTAATAATATACACCCACCGCAGACATAACGATGGCTAAAATCACTGGGTAGTAGACATGTCTATTGAATAGATCAGAGAAGACGAAGAACTTACCCCAAAAACCAGCTGTTAAAGGAATTCCGGCTAATGATAATACGGAGATAGTAAAGCAGAAAGCTAATCCCGGATTTTGCTTCGCTAGACCTTCAAATGAACTAAAGTTCTCTGGTTTCTCTGTGCGCCCTGTTTGGTATTCCGCCACTAACATCACTGTACCAAAAGCCACAATGGTAGCCAATGTATAGGATAAGGAATAATACAAGATCGTCGACGTTGTGCTCGTTTGATTTGCGCTAATGGTTAATAATAGGTAACCGGCATGCGAAATACTGGAGTACGCTAACATGCGTTTCACTGATTGCTGGTATACCGCGGTGATATTTCCAACTAAAAGGGTCAACATGCTGATGTAATAAATCGGATAGACCCATGTGCCGTACATCGTTCCAAATGGCCCCGATAACACTTGGTACAAGGCCGCAAAGCTTGCCGCTTTCACAACCGTAGACATAAACATAGTAAAGATCGTAGGAGCGCCTTCGTATACATCAGGTGTCCAGAAGTGGAATGGTGCTGCTGAAACCTTAAATAAGAATCCAACTAGGATCATCAACACACCAATAGATAAAAAGACTGGAGTCGATTCTGGTGGAGTATTGGCGATGTTTAATGCTATGTTAGTTAAGTAGAATGAACGCGTAGCTCCGTATACTAAGGTAATTCCGAAAAGCAAGATACCCGTAGCGAATGAGCCCATCAAGAAGTATTTCAAGGCCGCTTCGTTTGAACGCAAATTGCGTTTGTCTGAACCAGTCAAAACATACATCGCAACCGATAGGATCTCTAAGCCTACGAAGAACATAATTAAATGGTCAAAAGATACCATTAAAATGGCTCCCACTACGGAGAACAATAGAATTGCGTAGTATTCTGCTGGATGCGTGTGTTCTTCGTCGATGCCAAAGCCTTTGGAAAAACTAACCACCATAAAGGCAGCTAATTGAATGATTAAGCTAAAGCTGATAGAGGTATTGGTGGTGTGGAACATATGTCCGTACCAAAGAATTTCGTGATTCCAGTCCATAGCCGTCAAAGCCATACTGCCCGCTAGGAACAAAAGGGTTGCTGCTTGAATTGTTTTTCTGGAAAGCCAAAAGCCCAAAAATAAATTTAAAATACCTAGAAGTGATAATGCAATGATAGCCGTCATAATGCTTTTTTACTATTATTTTATTTGAACCACTGGATTAATTGCTGAACCGCTGGTTCACTAAAACCTAAAACTGTCAATGGGAAAATTCCGCCCAAAATCACCAAAGCACTTAAGGGGATCAACACCGCTTTCTCAGCAGCCGTTAAATCTGCAAAGTCTGCCGTGATACGAGAAACGTTTCCAAACATCGATTTTTGAATCAAACGCAACGTATATACCGCACCCAAAATAATGGTAATGCCGGCGATAATGCCTAATACGAGGTTTTGGTCAAATACACTCTTCAATAACAAAAACTCTCCAATAAAACCATTCGTTAATGGAAGTGCCACTGAGCCTAAACTCAAGATGACAAAAGTAACAGTCAATGGGTACGAGAACTGGGTTATACCACCTAATTGGGCAATCTCTCTCGATTTTGTTCTGCGTTCGATAATCTCAATCACGAAGAATAAACCGATGATGTTGATACCATGTGATAACATTTGGTACAAGGCACCTTGAATACCTTCGATGCTTCCTGATAAAATACCAGCAGACATGAGGCCTACGTGAGCGAAAGATGAATAGGCTAATAAGCGTTTCGCATCTTTTTGCTGAATGGCAATAATCGAACCATAAATGACCCCGATTACGGATAAGATAGAGGCCGTTAATCCCCAAGTCGCTACCCCTAATGGGAACATCGGTAATACCAAACGAATTACGCCATAGGTCCCCATCTTCAACATGATACCTGATAGTAACATCGTTCCTTGTGCAGGAGCTACGGTGTAGGTATCCGGTTGCCAAGTATGGAAAGGGAAAACAGGCATTTTAATAGCAAATGCTAAGAAGAAGGCAGCAAATAAATAACCTTGCTGACTTGCATTGAGGCCTTTGGCCGTTTGGTATAAGACTTCTATATCAGCTGAGTGAAATTCGCCTGGAGTTTGTAAGTAAACATATACCAAGGCAATCAAGAAGAATAATGAACCAAACAACGTGTAGACAAAGAATTTAAAGGTAATCGCATTCTTGTTTTCTCCGCCGTAAATAGCCGCTAAGAAATAGATCGGTAATAAAGAGGCTTCGAAGAAGAAGTAGAATAAGAAGGCATCTTTCGCTAAGAAGGCTCCCATTAATGCAGTTTGCATGGCTAACATCAAACCTTGGAATTGAGAGTTGTTTGCACGGTCCGTATTCGCAGTCGTCGCTACGATGAAGGGAACTAACAAAGCACAAAGTCCGATTAATACGCCACTAATTCCATCCACATAAAGCGAGAAAGACAATCCAGCTTCTGCTACCCATGGAGCAGAAAAGGAAACGGGACTTAAATTAGCTTCTTGTAGTACGAAGGCTGTAGCCGCTAATTCAATGATGGATGCCGCTAAGGATAGGGCAAACGCATTTTTTGGCTTGAAGATCAACAAAGCTGACCCTATCAAAAGCGGAAATAAAAGTATAAATAGTAAATACATAAGCTATGTGGCAATCTTTGATTAAGGAAGGATCGTACTTTTTAAACTAACAAATAAGATGACTATGATGGCCGCAACCATGCAGAATAAGTAGATTCCTACATTTCCAGTTTGGGCTCTTCGGAATTCCGTAGAAGCATATTTTACAAAACGACCTAACCCTTCCACGAATAAATCGATCACTAAAAAGTCGATTACTTGGAAGAAAAAATTAGACAAGAAGGCGATAGGCTTAACAAAAAGCGTATCGTACAATTCGTCGATGTAGAATTTGTGGTAAATGATTTTTTGGATACCAGAAATCTCTGAATCTTCCGATGGCACCGATTTTTGCATACCAAAAACGTAGATGGCTAAGAATGCGGGTAAGAAAGCTGCCAAAAGTGGCGCACCACCTTCTAAACTCAAGAAGTTAACTTCTCCAGCCTCTCCAGCCTCAGGCAACAAGGGAGCTAACCAATGCGCTAAGAATTCATTTCCTCCTGCAAAATGAGGCAAATTGATCAAACCTCCAGCCACAGAGAATACCGCTAAAATAATCAAGGGCAAGGTCATGGTAATAGGGGATTCATGTAAATGGTGGGCTTGTTTCTCTGTGCCTCTGAACTCACCGTAGAAAGTCAAAATGAACACACGGAACATGTAGAAAGAGGTTAACG
>Ga0228703_1000118_pt1 | contig 67941 bp, 72 predicted proteins | sample McNCre217_Aug_MG_3_FD_178020 | JGI IMG/M metagenome (GOLD analysis project Ga0228703, IMG submission 178020) | Freshwater microbial communities from McNutts Creek, Athens, Georgia, United States - 29-17_Aug_MG | ecosystem: Environmental > Aquatic > Freshwater > Creek | place: USA: Georgia...
GTGGGCAAAGAACACAGCGAAACCTTCCTCGCCAGCGACGCCATGGCCTTGGCGGGTGTGACCGACCAAATCGTCTACCTCGAAGAGGGCGACGTGGTGGACATTCAAATCGGCAAATACTGGGTGCAAGACCGTCAGCAGAAGCCAGTCACGCGCGAAGTCAAAACTGTGCAAGCACACAGCGGCGCAGCAGAGCTTGGCCCTTACCGCCACTACATGCAAAAAGAAATCTTCGAGCAACCGCGCGCCATTGCCGACACGCTCGAAGGGATCGAGGGCATCACGCCTGAGTTGTTTGGCAACGGTGCCTACTCGGTGTTCAAAGCCATCGACAACGTGCTCATCCTCGCCTGCGGCACCAGCTACTACAGCGGTTGCGTGGCCAAGTATTGGATTGAGGCGATTGCCAAGGTTCCTTGCCAAGTGGAAATTGCCAGCGAATACCGCTACCGCGAGTCGGTGCCCAACCCCAACACCTTGGTCGTCACCATCAGCCAATCGGGCGAGACGGCTGACACCTTGGCTGCGCTGCGCCACGCGCAAAGTTTGGGCATGGACAAAACGCTCACCATTTGCAATGTGTCTACCAGCGCCATGGTGCGCGAGTGCAAGTTGGCTTACGTCACGCGCGCAGGCGCCGAGATTGGTGTGGCGTCCACCAAGGCGTTCACCACACAGCTGGCCGGTTTGTTCTTGCTCACCTTGGCCCTCGCGCAAACCAAAGGCCGTTTGAGCGATGAAGAAGAAGCCGCGCACATCAAAGCCATGCGCCATTTGCCTGCTGCTTTGCAAGCGGTGCTGGCGCTGGAACCGCAACTCATCGCTTGGTCGCAAGAGTTCGCCAGCAAAGAAAACGCCTTGTTCTTGGGCCGCGGCACGCATTACCCCATCGCACTGGAAGGTGCGTTGAAGCTCAAAGAAATCACCTACATCCACGCCGAGGCTTATGCGGCAGGCGAGTTAAAGCATGGTCCTTTGGCCCTGGTCACCAGCGCCATGCCCGTGGTGACCGTAGCGCCCAACGATGCGTTGCTGGAAAAACTCAAGAGCAATATGCAAGAAGTGCGCGCCCGTGGCGGCGTGTTGTATGTGCTGGCCGATGGCGACACCAAGATCGAGAGCAGCGAAGGCGTGAACGTCATTCGCATGCCCGAGCACTATGGCGTGCTCTCGCCCATCTTGCATGTGGTGCCACTGCAGTTGCTCAGCTATCACACCGCGTGTGCGCGGGGGACGGATGTGGACAAGCCGCGTAATTTGGCGAAGTCGGTGACGGTGGAGTAAGTTGGCTAGGGGGTATTTCTGATGCTGATTTCTATCAACGCTGTCTGCAAACGCTAAAACCTCTCGATGCAGACAGCGGCAATCCCCAGCTCGAAAGTTGACGGCCTGAGTTTTTTGTCATAACATACAAACATTATTTCTCTTGGGAGAGTGACATGACTATCCATACATTCTCAAGCCGAGACTTCACGCGAGATGTGTCAGCCGCCAAACGTGCGGCTGTTGATGGCCCTGTGTTTATTACCGACCGTGGGCGTCCTGCATTTGCATTACTCAAAATTGAAGACTATTACCGCATCGCAGATCAAAGCAAGCTTTCGCTGCTTGATGTAATGGATGGCATCCCAGGTGGCGATGCCATTGATTTCGAGCCGCCACAGCTCCATCTCAAGATGCAGGGTGCGCTGTTGGATTAAGGGCGCTCTATGTTCGTTTTAGATACCAACGTTATTTCAGAACTGCGCCACGGCAAACCGCATCAATCTGCTGCCGTCCGCGCATGGGCGGCTGTGCAGCCAAGTCGTCAACTTTTTCTATCGGCCATCACTATCCTGGAGTTGGAAATGGGTGTGCTTGCGCTGGAGCGTCGCACGCCACCTCAGGGTGGTGCGCTAAGGGCTTGGCTTGATGGTGTGCGTGCGGCGTTCGCAGGCAGGATCTTGCCATTCAACGGCAACACCGCGCTGTTGTGCGCTGCTTTGCATGTGCCAGACCCGCGCTCAGCGCGTGACGCGATGATTGCTGCAACAGCGCTTGAGCATCGCTTTGCAGTTGTGACACGTAACGTATCGGACTTTGCTGGCACGGGGGTAACGCTGATCAACCCTTGGCTTGAGTAAGTGATTAGAAAATTGCTTCGTGATCAGATTTCAGCTGAATCGCTGCTTTGCAAGACAACCTGACGCGCTAAGTTGATAAAGCAAGCGCGGTCCTTATCGTTCAAAGGCTGGAGGATGTCTTTTTGCAGGTCTTGCACGATGGGCTCTAAGGCCGATCGAATTTTTTTGCCCTTGGCGGTCAAAGACAGCACCCGCGCACGGCGGTCTTGCTCGCTGACCTCACGGTTGATCCAATCTTTTTTCTCCAGCCGCTCAATCACACCGCCAATGGTGGCGCGGTCATAGCCAATCATTTCGGCCACGCGTGCTTGGTCGATGCCTGGGTTTTCATAAATCGCTTCGATGGCCGCGTATTGCACGGGCGTGAGGTCAAACCCTGCCGCTTGCGTGCGTTGCACAAAAACCTGTGTGGATTGCTGGTGAAGACGGCGAATCAGGTGTCCCGCCATGTCGAGTACGGACATGTCTGCACTCCTTTGGGAAATTCAAAAATAGTAATCATACATACCGTGTTGACAAATATTGATAAGTACAGTTATCATTTGGTTATGCCGAAGTTTTGGCGCTTTCAACTTCATGGAGACAAGAGATGCAGTTTTACAAAGATGGCTTTCGCGGTGGCAACCCTGATATCAAGGAAGCTGCGCCCAATCGTCGCAACCGAGGTGTGAACGAGCCTTTGCCCGAAAAAGTCGATGTGCTGATTGCAGGCACCGGCCCAGCGGGCTTGTGCCTGGCGGCGCAGTTGTCGCAATTCCCTGAAATCGAAACCATGATCGTGGAGCGCATGCCCGCCAACATCATCAAGGGCAAGGCAGACGGCATCAACACCCGCACCATGGAAATGTTCCAGGCCTTCGGCTTTGCCGACAAGGTCAAGCGCGAAACCTACTGGGTCAACCAAACTGCTTTCTGGATGCCAGACCCCAAGAACCCCGATCACATCCAACGCGTGGGCCGTGTGCAAGACGTGGCAGACGACAGCTCGGAAATGCCCCACATCCTGATCAACCAAGCGCGTTTGCATGAGTTGTTCATGGAGGTGATGAAAAATTCACCCTCACGTCTTGAGCCCGACTACGGCTGGGAGATTGTGAGTGTGACGGTGGACCCTACCACCGAAGACCATCCTGTGACCGTGACCTTGAAAGACGCCAGTGGCATCAACTGGTGGGCCACACGTACAGTGCGCGCCAACTATGTGGTGGGTTGCGACGGCGCGCACTCGGCGGTGCGCAAATCGATTGGTGGTGAACTGCACGGCGATGCGGCACACCAAGCCTGGGGTGTGATGGACATTTTGGCCAACACCGATTTTCCCGATGTGCGTCAAAAGTGTTTGATCTCCTCGGCCAACGAAGGCAATGTGTTGATCTTGCCGCGCGAGGGCGGCTATGTATTTCGCATGTATGTAGAGCTCGACAAACTCAATGTGGGCGAAAAAGCGGCGCAACGCAAGCTGACCCAAGACGACATGATCGCAGCCGCCAATCGCATCATCAAGCCGTATTCGATCGATGTGAAAGAAGTGGTCTGGTGGTCGATCTACGACATTGGCCACAGCATCACCGACAAATTTGACGATGTGCCCGAAGGGTCTGAGCGCAACCCGCGTGTCTTCACAGCCGGCGACGCCTGTCACACCCACTCGCCCAAGGCAGGTCAAGGCATGAACGTGTCGATGCAAGACACCTTCAACCTGGGCTGGAAACTGGTGCATGTGTTGCAAGGCCGTGCTGATGCCAGTTTGCTGCGCAGCTATTCCAAAGAGCGTTTGACTGAAGCCAAACGCTTGGTGGAAACCGACCATGCATGGGCGCGCGTCATGTCGGCTCCCACCACGCAGGCCGAGCGCGATGGCACAGAAGAGCCGCGCATCATTCGTCAGTTCAAAGCCAACCTCGAATTTACAGGCGGTACTGCCGTGAAATACGACACGTCTTATCTTTTCGCGGCAAGTGCACACCAAGCGCTGGCCAAGGGGGAAGAGATTGGCCGTCGTTTCCACTCGGCGCCTGTGGTGCGCATGGCCGATGCCAAGCAAATGCAATTGGGCCATGTGGCCGAAGCCGACGCACGCTGGCGCATTTATGCCTTCGCTGGCAAGGCTGACAGTTCGAACCCTGGCTCAGCCATTCACAAGCTGGCCGATTGGTTGGAAACCAACCCTCAATCACCCGTGGTCAAACATACGCGCAAGGGCGAAGACATTGACAGTGTGATCGACGTGCGTGCCGTGTTCCAGCAAACCTTTGATCAGCTGGCCTACGAACACATGCCTTCTTTGCTCAAGCCCAAGACGGGCAAGCTGGGATTGCAAGATCACGAAAAAGTGTTCTGTGTGGACCACAAAGGCGTGGGCGATATCTTCGACATGCGCGGCATCAACCGCGATAAGGGCTGCATGATCGTGGTCCGTCCCGATCAATACGTGGCGCATGTGTTGCCCCTGGATGGCTATGCCGAATTAGCCGCCTTCTTTGCAGGCGTCTTGAAGTAATTGGCATGGGTCAATAAAAAAGGACGGGTGCGTACCCGTCCTTTTTTTGTCCGTGATGCGTGTCACTCACCCCGAGGCAGCGGTGCGGCGTGTGACAGCACAAAGTCTGCAATGGCTTGGATATGTGAAAGGTCAAAACACGTGCGTGTTTGATGGCCATGAGCGGCAGCTGTTGGCACATCAGTGGCGATGGCCAGAATGTCTTTCATCTGTACCCAGAGCGGCGTTTTGTCGTTCACCGCACGATAGACCTCGATTTTTGGAAACGCCTCTTGTTTGAAGCCTTCGACCAGCACCAAATCGCAGGCTTGCATGCGGCTTAGCAGGTATTCAAAGCTGGGCTCGGTGTCGTTGCGCTGTTCATGCATGAGCGCCCAGCGGCTCTTGCCCATCAGCAGCACTTCGCTGCAACCGGCTTCTCTGAGCCGGTAGGAGTCCTTGCCGGGACGATCAATCTCGATGTCTTTGTGGCTGTGCTTGATCAACGAAACCCGAAGTCCCCGGCGGGTGAGTTCTGGAATCAACTTCTCCAGCAGGGTGGTTTTGCCCATGCCTGAATGGCCAGCAATGCCGAAGACTTTCACGTCTTGAGAAAAATTGTGCACGCAAGATCCTGGCTCATTGATTCAAGTGAAATGAATAATAAAGTAACTTGAAGACGATCTGAGGCATCCATCACCGCCTCGTTTAAATATTCACGCCACTTGCGTCTTCTTGATGTGCATCAAATTCAAACGCCCAGGCCACCTGTGTAATGCCTAGGAAAGTTTTAAAGGACGCATGAATGAGTATCTTGGGCTGCGTATTGCGCGTGAAAGCAGAAAAGTTGCCGCAAGTTATGGCCGTGTTGCACACCACGCAAGGGGTGGATGTGGCCATGAACCCCGGTGACGGGCGCCTGGTGTTGATTCTGGAAGACACCCAGACCACCGGTGCCGCGCAGACCTTTGCCGCGATTTCATTGTTTCCAGAGGTGCTCAGCGCTTCATTGGTTTACGAATATTCAGGTCCAGATGTGGTCAGCGTGGATGCCGATGAGGACAACACGCGCTACCAATCGTGGCGGACCACCATGGCTCAGATGGCCAAAGACCACCCACTCACTCATTCCCACGTTTAAACGTAGCAAGGAAAAATATCATGGAATCAAATCGCCGCGACTTTTTGAAATCGCAAGCCTTGGCAGCCAGTGCCGCTGCTGCTGGCATTCCGATTGTTGTAGAGGCTGCGCCTCCACAAGCTGCGAATGGCGATACCAAAGTTCGATGGGATAAAGCACCTTGCCGTTTTTGCGGCACTGGCTGCTCGGTGTTGGTTGGCGTGCAAGATGGCCGCGTGGTGGCCACACAAGGTGATCCTGAGTCGCAAGTGAACCGTGGTTTGAACTGCATCAAGGGCTACTTTTTGTCCAAGATCATGTACGGCAAAGACCGCCTGACCACGCCCTTGCTGCGCAAAAAGAACGGCAAGTATGACAAGGAAGGCGAGTTCACACCGGTGTCTTGGAACGAAGCCTTCGATGAGATGGCTACCAAGTGGAAAGAAGCCTTGAAAGCCGAGGGGCCAGGGTCTATCGCCATGTTCGGTTCTGGTCAGTGGACGATTTGGGAAGGCTATGTGGCCTCCAAATTGTGGAAAGCGGGTTTCCGCTCAAATAACCTGGACCCGAACGCGCGCCATTGCATGGCCAGTGCGGTGACAGGCTTCATGCGTACCTTTGGCATTGACGAACCCATGGGCTGCTACGACGACATCGAGCAAGCCGACGCCTTTGTGCTGTGGGGCTCGAACATGGCCGAGATGCACCCTATTTTGTGGAGCCGCATCACCGACCGTCGCTTGTCTAACCCGCATGTCAAAGTGAATGTGCTCTCCACATTCGAGCACCGCAGTTTTGACTTGGCCGACTCGGGCATGGTGTTCAAGCCGCAAACCGACTTGGCGATTCTGAATTACATCGCCCACTACATCATCAGCAACAACAAGGTCAACCAAGACTTTGTGAAGAAAAACATCAACTTCAAAAAAGGCGTGACCGACATTGGCTACGGCTTGCGTCCAGTGCACGCGCTGGAAAAAGACGCTACCGCCAACGGCTACGCCGGTGCCGATGGCAAACCCAAAGGCAACCCCAACGATTCAACGCCCATCACCTTCGAGGAATATGCGAAGTTTGTGAGTGAGTACACGGCCGAGAAGGTGAGCAAAATTTCCGGTGTGCCCGTCAAGCAGCTTGAAGATTTGGCCAAGATGTATGCCGACCCCAAGGTCAAGGTGGTGTCGTTTTGGACCATGGGCTTTAACCAGCACACCCGTGGCACCTGGGCCAACAACATGGTCTACAACATCCATTTGTTGACCGGCAAGATCAGCCAGCCCGGCAACAGCCCGTTCTCGCTCACCGGTCAACCCAGCGCCTGCGGCACCGCGCGCGAAGTGGGCACCTTTGCCCACCGCCTGCCTGCCGACATGGTGGTGACCAATCCCGAACACCGCAAGCACACCGAAGAAATTTGGCAACTGCCCGAAGGCACCTTGCCCGACAAGATTGGTTTGCATGCGGTGGCACAAAGCCGTGCTTTGAAAGACGGCAAGCTCAAGTGCTATTGGGTGACCACCAACAACAACATGCAAGCGGGCCCCAACATCAACGGCGAAATTTATCCCGGTTGGCGCAACCCAGCGGCCTTTGTGGTGGTGAGCGACCCTTACCCCACCGTATCCGCCATGGCGGCTGACCTGATCTTGCCTGCCGCCATGTGGGTGGAAAAAGAAGGCGCGTTTGGCAACGCCGAGCGCCGCACCCAGGTGTGGCGTCAGCAGGTCAACGCGCCTGGCCAGGCACGTTCTGACTTGTGGCAAATGATGGAGTTCAGCAAACGCTTCAAGATGGAAGAGGTGTGGCCCGCTGAGCTCTTGGCCAAGCAACCCAAGTACAAAGGCAAGACCCTGTTTGATGTGCTCTATGCCAACGGCAAGGTCAACAAGTTCCCCTTGGCCGATCTGACCAAGGTCAATGGCAAGTACATCAAGGACTACGCCAACGACGAATCCAAGGCCTTCGGCTTCTATGTTCAAAAAGGCCTGTTTGAAGAGTACGCCGAATTTGGCCGTGGCCACGGCCATGACTTGGCCTCGTTCGACACCTACCACGAGGTGCGCGGCCTGCGTTGGCCGGTGGTCGAAGGCAAGGAAACCTTGTGGCGTTTCCGTGAGGGCTACGACCCTTATGTGAAAAAAGGCGAGGGCGTGAAGTTCTACGGCCACAAAGACGGCAAGGCGGTGATTTTTGCGCTGCCTTACCAAGAGGCGGCGGAAGCGCCCGACAAGGAATTCGATCTCTGGCTTTCTACTGGCCGTGTGCTGGAGCATTGGCACACTGGCTCCATGACACGCCGCGTGCCCGAGTTGCACCGTGCCGTGCCGGAGGCGGTGTTGTTCATGCATCCCGACGACGCCAAAGACCGTGGCATTCAACGTGGCATGCAGGTCAAGGTGGCGTCGCGTCGCGGTGAAATCACCTTGGCGGTGGAAACCAAGGGGCGTAACAAGGTTCCGCGTGGTTTGGTGTTCGTGCCTTTCTTTGATGAGGGGCGTTTGATCAACAAACTCACCTTGGACGCCACGTGTCCGATTTCTAAAGAGACGGACTTTAAAAAGTGTGCTGTGAAGGTGGTTCGCGCTTAACACCCGTGAGTTGATCCATCCATTCGACCTATGAGCTTGACCCGCCGTCAACTGCTGCAAACCGCCACCACTGCTTGCACCGCCTCTTTGGTGACAGCGGGGGCGGCGTTGGTGGCTTTGCCCAGCATGTCACGTGCGGCGCAGGTGTTGCGTCCACCCGGCGCTTTGGCCGAGGACGAATTTTTAGGCGCTTGCATGCGCTGCGGTTTGTGCGTGCGCGACTGCCCGCCCAAAACCTTGAAGCTCAGTGACTGGGGCGATGTGTTGACCCGCGACTGGGCCAGCAGCACCGCCGTGGGAACGCCGTACTTCGAGGCGCGTGATGTGCCCTGCGAAATGTGCGAAGACATTCCCTGCGTCAAAGCCTGTCCCACCGCTGCGCTCGACCACAAGCTCACCGACATTGCCGATGCACGCATGGGGCTGGCGGTGCTGGTAGACGAAGAAAATTGCCTGAACTTTTTAGGCCTGCGTTGCGATGTGTGTTACCGCGTCTGCCCACTGATTGACCAGGCCATCACCCTGGAAAAATCCAGCAACGCCCGCAGCGATCGCCACGCCATGTTCTTGCCCACTGTACACGCCAACGCTTGCACAGGTTGTGGCAAATGCGAAAAAAGTTGTGTGCTCGAACAGGCAGCCATCAAGGTTTTGCCCATGACCTTGGCCAAAGGCGAACTTGGCCATCACTACCGCAAGGGCTGGGACAGCAGCAACACCGGCAGCCAACCAAGGTTTGACACACCCACCCAGCGCTTGCCTGAACAGACGCAGCCAGGCGAGCTCATTCCCCTGCGTTCAGGCCAGCTGCCATATGGCGCTTCGCAAGGGGCCAAGCCATGACCGTCGCAGCGCAAACACCGCAGCACGACTGGGTGGGCCAGGCAGCGGTCGCGACAAAAGGTCGCTGGCTGGCTTATCGCTATCTGGTATTGCGCCGCCTGTCGCAAATCGGAATTTTGCTGTTGTTCTTGTCAGGGCCTGTGTTGGGCGTGTGGATCACCAAAGGCAATCTGAGCAGCAGCATGACCTTGGGCGTGTTGCCCCTGAGTGACCCGTTTGTGTTGGCGCAGGTGCTGATGACCCGGCACTGGCCCGAGTTGTCCGCCTTGGTGGGCGTGGCGCTTGTGCTTGTTTTTTACGCGGTGGCTGGGGGGCGAATTTTTTGCAGCTGGGTGTGTCCGGTGAACATGGCCACCGATTTGGCCAGCTGGTTGCGCCGTCGTTTGGGGCTTCGCACAGGACGTGCCCCTGCCCATCTGCGGTATTGGTTGATTCCGTGCATTCTGGCTGCATCAGCCATCACAGGCGTGACCGTGTGGGAATGGGTCAATCCTGTGAGCATGACGCACCGTGCCTTGATTTTTGGTGGTTACTCGGCCCTGGGTTCTGTGGCCGCCGTGTTTGTGTATGACCTGCTGATTGCGCCGCATGGTTGGTGCGGCCATCTGTGTCCAGTCGGTGCCACCTATGCGCTGATTGGCCAGAAAAGCCTGTTGCGCGTGTCCGCCCAAAACAGCAGCAAGTGCAACGACTGTGCCGAGTGCTACGCGGTGTGCCCCGAAGCCCATGTGATTCCCATCGCCCTCAAAGGCAAAGAAGGGGCATCGCCCGTGATTCAAAACGCGGATTGCACGCTGTGCGGCCGATGCATCGATGTGTGCGCACCTGACGTTTTTTTGTATACCCACCGTTTCAATCACAAGAGAGTCTGAACATGAAAAATCTCTTTCAAAAATTTATTTGCGCCACATGGCTGGCCATGGCGCTTGGTGCGCTGACCGTTTCCACGGTTCACGCTGCAGACCCAGCGCCAGTGAAGCTGCAAGGCCTGCGAGGCGGCACGCCCATCAACGCGGACAACGCACCGAGTGGGTCCAAGCAAGAGCGTGACCACGGGCCTGCCGACCGTGACTTTGTGCAGCAACCTCCGCTGGTGCCGCACACCATCCAGGGCTATCAAATCACGGCCAACTACAACAAGTGCATGGACTGCCATGCCTGGCAAAAAACCAAGGCCAGTGGTGCCACCAAGGTCAGCGTGACGCACTTTCGCACCCGTGAAGGCCAGGAGCTGGACAACATCTCGCCGCGCCGCTATTTCTGCACCCAGTGCCATGTGCCACAAACCGATGCCAAACCGCTGGTGGACAACACCTTCCAGCGCGCGCGCGGCCTTCAATAAGCGGAGGTATTGTTATGTCTGACACAACAACCAAACTGGGCGGCCTGATTGCCCGCTGGGGACGCCTGAAAACCTTCATGATGACCACCACCTTCTTGCTGCTGGTCGGCGGGTTTGTGGCCGGTGTTATTTTTTGGGGTGGCTTCAACACGGCAATGGAAATGACCAACCGCGAAGAGTTCTGCATTTCGTGCCACGAGATGAAGGACAACGTCTACGCCGAATACAGAAACACCATCCACTACCAAAACAGAACCGGTGTTCGCGCCACCTGCCCCGACTGCCACGTTCCCAAAGACTGGGGACCAAAGATGGTTCGAAAAATCCAGGCCAGCAACGAAGTGCTGCACAAGGTGCTGGGCACCATCGACACACCTGAAAAATTTGAAGCCAAGCGCCACGAGTTGGCCCAGCATGAATGGGACCGCATGAAGCGCACCGACAGCCGCGAGTGCCGCAATTGCCACAACTTCACCTACATGGATTACGCCGAGCAAAACAAACGCTCGTCGGCCACGCACCAGCAAGCGTTCAATGAAGGCAAGACCTGCATCGATTGCCACAAAGGCATTGCGCACAAACTGCCCCAGATTGAGCAACACATTGGCGCACCCAAAGAGCATCCAGCGCAGCTGCCAGCAACTGAAACGAAATAGAAAAAGGGCGTTGAATTCAACGCCCTTTTTTATGTGCCGCCAGGGGTTTTCATCTGAATGGCCTGAGTCGGGCATTTGGACACGCAATGCCCGCAACCCGTGCACGCGGCGACTTGCACCTCGGGTATGGCGACCCCACCCAAGCGGGGTTTGAAACGGATGGCTTGCACGTCGCAGAACTCGCCACACACACGGCATTCCACCTGCTGTTGGCCCAAGCATCCAGCACCAATGTCTGCGTGCCAACGCCAGGCAGGTGCTGCAGGCGCGCGCATCAAGACGTGGGGTTCGCAAACCGTCACGCATTGTCCGCACAGGTCGCAGCCATTCGATTGAAATGACACTTCTGGAAACCCCCCGTCGCCTGCTTTCAACACAGACGTGGGGCATGCCTGGATGCACGCAGCGCAGCGCGTGCATTGTTTGACAAACAGCGCATCGTCCTCCAACGCCCAGGGTGGTCGTGGGGCTTGATGAGCGGGGGGCTTGGAGAATTGCCCCCTGAGAAAAAACCGGCGCGAGTTATCCATGGTCTGATGGTCAAAGGCTTAGCGCATGCCTCACTCTTTGGGCGCGCCAGAATTCTTCACGATGGTTTCGTAGCGTTTGACTTCCGAGGCTGTGAACCTGGCGAACTCGGCCGAGGTGCCACCCATCACTTCGGCGCCCATGTCGGTGAGTTTTTGTTTGATCTCGGGAGTCTTCAAAATCTTGTTGACGGCGGCATTGAGTTTGTCAACCACATCGGCCGGTGCATTCGCAGGCAGCACCAGGCCGTACCAAGCCGACGCCAGCATGGGCGTGCCGGCTTCTGCAAACGTGGGCACATTCGGCAACGCGCTCAGGCGTTTGCTGGCCGCCACGGCGATGGGTTTGAGCAAGCCGCCCCGGATGCTGCCCAGCGAGCCGGTGTCAATCATCATGTCGATGTGGCCGGCAATCAGGTCTTGCGCTGCAGGGCCGCTGCCTTTGTAGGGCACGTGGTTGATGTCAATGCCCGCGCTGGTCTTGAATTGGGAGCCCGCCAAATGCTGCGACCCGCCAATGCCTGCGGACCCATAGGTGTACTTGTCGGGCGACTGCTTGGCAGCGGCGACGATTTCTTTGAGCGAGTTCCAGGGGGATTTGGTGGGCACCACCATCACATTGGGAATTTCGCACAGCGATACCACCGGGGTGAAATCCTTGATCGGGTCAAAACCCAGCTTGGCGTATAGGTGCGGCGCCGCTGCGTTGGTGGAGCTGGTGGCCAGCAACAGTGCGTAGCCATCGGCTTTTTCTTTCACAAACAGTTGGGTGCCAATTACGCCACCCGCGCCGGCCTTGTTGTCCACCACCACCGGCACGCCTAGTGCTTCCGACAGGGGTTGTGCCAGCATGCGCGCGACTTGGTCGGTGGCGCCACCGGTGGCCCAGGGTACCAGGATTTTGATGGGTTTGTCTGGGTAGGCCGCAAGCGCTGGGCCACAGAAAGCGCCGAGCAAAACGCCTGTCAGTGTGCCCACCAACGCGCCGATCAGGGGACGGCGACGCATGTGGGTGGTGTGCATGGGGTGTTGGCAGTGAGGCATGGTGTGTTTGGGTTGAGATGAAGGTGGAATGGAAGGCTGAATTTGAAAATCACAGTTAAAAATTAAAGGCCGTGTGCAGCCAGCACTTTGTTCAGCCAGGCTTGTTCACGTTGGCCGGTGGCAATTTCTGCCTTGATGGCTTCTTCGTTGCGTTGTGTCACGGCTACGGCTTGCAACAAGCGATTCACGTCGCTGTGGGGAAAGCTCACCACGCCATCTTCATCGCCTACCACCCAGTCGCCGGGGTGAACGACCTGACCACACACACTGATGGGCGTGTTGATCTCGCCTGGACCATTTTTGTACGGGCCACGGTGGATCGACGTTTTGGCATAGCAAGGAAAGTCCTTGTCTTCAAAGGCCGCCACATCGCGAATCGCGCCATCAATCACAAACCCGCTGCAGCCACGCTGCATGGCGTAGAGCATGATCAACTCGCCCACCAGGGCGTTGTGGGTGTCGCCCCCACCGTCGACCACCAGCACCTGGCCCGCTTGCATGTCCATCAGGGCTTTGTAGATCATCAGGTTGTCACCGGGGCGGCATTTCACCGTGACCGCACGCCCCACCAGCTTGCGTGCTTTGTGAAAGCGCTGCAAACCGACCATGCCCGCCATGCGCAGCAAGTTGTCGCTCAAATGCGGGGTGACGATGTGTTGGAGGGCTTGGGCGATGTCGGCGTCGGTGGAAATCATGTGAGACCTGTGAAAATTTTGTTCATTATCAAAGAACTGTCACGGGCGATTCGCTGGACCGTGTCTTTCTGAGAAAGAATAAGCGCTTTCAGTGACTCTGTTGACGCTATCGCCATGCCCCGTATCCAATTCGAACTCCCCGACCATTTCATTTTCGCCACCGATATCCAGATTTACATCAGCCACGTCAACCAAGGCGGGCATTTGGACAACGCGCAACTGCTGACCCTGGTGTCCGAAGCGCGTGTGCGTTTCTTTAAATCGCTGGGCTACACCGAAGGTGATGTGGCGGGTTATCCCATTGTGGTGGGCGATATGGTGGCGCAGTACAAGTCCGAAGGTTTCCATGGCGAAACCATGCGGGTGAGCATGGTTCCGCAGGATTACAACCGTTACGGGTTTGATCTGGTGTACCGCATGGAGTGTTTGGACTCACAGCGCGAAGTGGCGCGCGGAAAAATCGGCATTGTGTTCATTGAGCGCGGTACACGTAAGGTCACGCCTGTTCCACAAGCGTTCTTAACCCGCGTGAATATCAGCGCTTCTGAAGCGGCGTGTGAAGTGCAGTGACCGCCGCGTGACGATGGCAGCTCACCAAATGGTCATTCACCATGCCTGAAGCCTGCATGAAGGCATAACAAATGGTGGAGCCTACAAATTTGAAACCTTCTTTGAGCAAGGCTTTGCTCATGGCATCTGAAACGGTTGTTTTGGCGGGTACATCGGCCAGCGTGCGACGTTGGTGTTGAAGCGTTTGTCCACCCACGAACTGCCACAAAAATTGGCTGAAGTCTTGTCCGCGTGCTTCCATCGCCAAGTAAGCCTTGGCGTTGCCAATGGTGGCGGCCACTTTTAAGCGGTTGCGTACGATGCCTGGATTGGCCAAAAGCTCGGCCACCTTGGCGTCGTCATAACGGGCAATTTTTTCGGGATCGAAATGGTCGAAGGCGATGCGGTAGCTGTCGCGCTTTTTCAAAACGGTTGACCACGACAAGCCCGCTTGCGCGCCTTCCAGGTTCAACAGCTCGAACAAGGCGCGCTTGTCACGCAGTGGCACACCCCATTCGGTGTCGTGGTACGTGCGGTACAGCTCAAAGCCTTCACACCAAGGACAACGTTGCACCTCGTGACTGACCATGTGTTTTTCCTTGTGTGTTTGTGATGCTGAAGCGAGCTCGCTTGAGCGGCATTGTGCCCCGACAGAGGTACGATGTGGGTGAGGAAACGATTTGAAATGACCCACCCCACCCCCGAAGCTCAAGCGCAATGGGACACCGCCTGCAAAACCTTGGCTGAAGAATTTCAACTCAGCGCCCACGACCTGCCTTCGATTGACACATCGCAAGCCTTGTTTTTTCAATTGCTGGGCCGTCGCGTGCTCACACAAGAGGCGGCCAACGCCTTGATGTACAGCGTGTACTTTGTGGGTTATTTATCGACGCTGAGTGCGTGCAAACAGCAGTCACCAGATTTCGAGGTGCCTGAATACCTCCACACCCACCCCGTGCTGGAAGCTTCTAACCGCTGGGCGCAACAAGCCAGTGACGGACACTTGCTGCTGCAACTCGCGCAGCCCATCATTCAAGACACACAGCTGTTGTTGGACCAACTCAATTGATTCAACCGCGTATTGCTACCCACCGCTCCAGTGTGCACGGGATGGGCGTGTTTGCCGCCTGTCACATGGCGGCGGGCGAAACCGTCATTGAATATATGGGCGAGGTGATCTCGATGGCCGAAGCGCAACGGCGCCATCCGCATGACCCTCAAAATCCTGAGCACACGTTTTACTTTCACATCAACGACGAGCGCGTGATCGATGGGTTGTATGGTGGTAACGAGGCGCGCTGGATCAACCATTCCTGCCGCCCCAACTGTGAGCCCGATGAGGTCAATGGCCGCATCTTCATCAAAACCCGTCGTCCCGTGTGGACGGGTGAAGAGCTGACGTTTGACTATGGGCTCGTGAGTGATGAACCTCTGAGTGATGCGCTCAAAGCGAAATACGTTTGTCGATGTGGCGCCAAAAAATGCCGCGGCACGATGCTCGCGTTGCCCTGAACCGCGCTTGTGCGGATTGAAAAGAACCTGATGACTCATCCTCGCGTGACACGCCGAAAAGCCACCCCCTCTGTTTTGGCGGGCATTGGCCTGGTGATGATGGCCATGGCCTGCTTTGCCTTCATGGACAGCTTGACCAAGCAAGTCACCTTGTCTGTGCCCGTCTTGATGGTGATGTGGGCGCGCTATTTCATTCAAGCCGTGGTTACCTCGGTGGTGATTCTTCCCAAGACCGGGCGCACCGTGTTGATCACCGAGCGGCCTTGGGTTCAGATTGGGCGTGGTGCCTTGCTGTTGTTCACCACCTTGCTGGCCATCTTGAGCTTGCAGTTCTTGCCCGTGGGCGAGTTCTCGGCCATTGTCATGACCTCGCCCTTGTTGGTCACCCTCTTGGCCGCACGCTTGCTGGGTGAGCATGTGTCCAGGCTGCGCATTGTGTTGGTGTGCGGCAGCTTCCTAGGCACCTTGATGATTGTTCGCCCCGGCTCGGACACCTTTGGGTGGGTGATGATTTTTCCTCTGCTGCTGGTGGTGGCGAATGCAGGTTTTCAGTTGCTGACCAGCAAGATTGCGCAAACCGAAAAAAGCATGACCACGCATTTCTATTCGGTGTGGACTGGGGCTGTGCTGACCAGCTTGATGCTGTACTGGGGTTGGTCAACCATCAACAACCTGTCGCTGTGGTTCGAGATTTTTCTCATTGGGGTGGCGGGTGCCATCGGCCATTTCTTGTTGATCGTGGCTTTTGAAAAATCACCCACCGCCACGCTCATGCCCTATATGTATGCGCAAATCGGCTTTGCCATGTTCGGGGGCTGGCTGCTCTTTGACCACATCCCCGACCATCTGTCTATGCTGGGCATCGGCTTGATTGCCGTGTGTGGTTTGGCGGGCGGCATCCTGACCTTGGTCGAGACCCGGGCTGCGGCCAGCAACGCTGCCAAGTAAGCCAAAGGGGGCGCGGCAGCGTCAGTGGCAGAGCCCGCGCTTAACGCCGTGTTCGCCAGTACAACCAACCGGCGATAGACAGGTTCAACAAGTTCCACGCCATACCGTTGATGAACGCGGCCTTGTAGCTGCCCGTCACGTCAAACACCCAGCCCGACAACCAGCCACCCAGCGCCATGCCAACCAAGGTGGCCATGATCGCGGCGCCCACGCGAGCACCGGCTTCTTCGGGCGCAAAGTGCTCGCGCACGATGATGGCGTAAGACGGCACGATGCCGCCCTGGAACAAGCCGAACATGGCTGAGATCACATACAGCGGCACCAGTCCATCAAATGGTAGGAACAACAACAAGGCCACACCTTGTAAAGCCGAGCCCAACAACAAGGTCCGGATGCCACCAATGCGGTCGCAAATCAAACCCGAGACCAAGCGGCTCACAATGCCGCAGGCCAGCATTAGCGACAGCATTTCCGCGCCGCGTGCCGCGCCATAGCCCAGGTCGGTGCAATAGGCCACGATGTGAACCTGGGGCATGGACATCGCCACGCAGCATGCCACGGCCGCTGCGCACACCAAGGTCTGCGCATACGCGGGCGACAGACCGAACGGCCGGTTGCGGTCGACCACGGGGGCGTGGGTGTTGGCGGGTGCGTGCGAGACCAGGGGCGGGCGTTGCCGCATGCGCAGCGACAGCACGAACATGCCCAGGCCACACACCAGACCCATCAACACATAGGTGTGACGCCAACCGATGGTCTCGATGCCATGCTGCACCAAGGGTGGCCACAGCGTGCCTGCAATGTAGTTGCCACTGGCGCACACGGCCACGGCAATGCCGCGTCGGCGATTCCACCACAAGGCGGTATCGGCCATCAGGGGCGCGAAGGTGGACGAACTGCCCAATAGCCCCAGCAAGGCATGCGCAAAGCCAAAGGCCCAGATGCTGCCGGACAGCCCCGCCCACACGAAGCCGCCGCACACGGCCAGCGCTCCCACCCACAGCACGGGCATCAGCCCATGGCGATCGGCCATGCGCCCAGTCCACAAACCGCCAATGCCCAAACAAATCATGATCAGGGTATAGGGCAGCGAGGCATCGGCACGACCGACGCCAAACTCAGTTTGCACCGTGGGCAACACCACCGACACCACATACATGCTGCTGTTGCCCAGCACCACCAACCCCAATGTGGTCAGCAAACGCCAGGCCGCTTGGCGTGAATCAATCAGGGAGGGGTCGGCGGGTAGGGTGGTGTGCATGCCTCGAATCTAATCGACGCCCGTGCTCAGGGCTTGTCATGCACGTTACTGTGCGCTTTGTGCTCTGAAGCCCAAAGCGCAGCAACCATTTACTTCGCTGGCGCGACTTCGTGGGCCGCCATCAGTTCGAGCGACTTCACCAACGCCGAGTGGTCGAGCTGGCCCCAACCGTTAGAAGCACAGGCTTGCATGAGCTGGGCAGCGGATGCCGTTTGTGGCAAAGACACGCCGATGGCTTTGGCGCCGTTGAGTGCCAAGCTCAAATCTTTTTGGTGCAAGGCGATGCGGAATCCGGGATCGAAGGTGCGCTTGATCATGCGCTCGCCATGCACTTCCAAAATGCGGCTGGACGCAAAACCACCCATCAAGGCGGCGCGTACTTTGGCGGGGTCAGCACCGGCCTTGCTGGCAAACAGCAGGGCTTCGCCCACCGCAGCGATGTTGAGCGCGACGATGATTTGGTTCGCTACCTTGGTGGTTTGGCCGTCGCCGTTGCCACCCACGAGGGTGATGTTTTTGCCCATCAACTCGAAGAGCGGTTTGACGCGCTCGAAGGTGGCTTCGGTGCCGCCGACCATGATGGTCAGGCTGGCCGCCTTGGCGCCGACTTCGCCGCCTGAAACCGGCGCATCCAGATACTCACAACCCAGGGCGTTGATTTTTTGTGCAAAGGCCTTGGTGTCCATGGGCGAGATGGAGCTCATGTCCACCACCACCTTGCCTGCGCTCAGGCCTTGGGCCACGCCGTCTTGGCCGAACAACACGGTCTCGACATCGGGGGTGTCAGGCAACATCAAAAAGATGATGTCAGCGGCACGCGCCACATCGGCATTGGTGGCGCACACATGCGCGGCTTGCAGGGCTGCTGGCACTTTGCTGCGGGTGCGCACAAACATCTCGTGGCCAGCGGTGAGCAGGTGTTGAGCCATGGGGGTGCCCATGATGCCGAGTCCAATAAATCCAATTTTCATGATCTGTCCTTTGTGTGTCGGTTGTTAAAAATCAGCGCACCATGCAAGGGCGCTTGTGGTCAAACTTCCAGCCGGGAATCAGGTACTGCATGGCTGTGGCGTCATCGCGTGCGCCCAGTCCGTGTTGCAAATACAGCTGATGCGCAGCCTCGACCTTGGCCATGTCGAGTTCAATGCCCAGTCCGGGTTTTTTCGGCACTTCGACATGACCGTTGACGATTTGCAGCGGCTCTTGCGTGAGGCCGTGACCGTCTTGCCAAATCCAATGCGTGTCGATGGCGGTAACTTTGCCCGGCGCAGCAGCAGCGACATGGGTGAACATGGCGAGCGACACGTCGAAGTGGTTGTTGGAGTGCGAACCCCAGGTCAGCCCCCAATCGCGGCAGGTTTGCGCCACGCGCACCGAACCTGCCATGGTCCAGAAGTGTGGGTCGGCAAGCGGAATGTCCACGCTTTGCAAGGAGAGCGAATGCACCATCTGGCGCCAATCGGTGGCGACCATATTGGTGGCCGTGGGCAAGCCAGTTTCGCGGCGGAACTCGGCCATCACCTCGCGACCACTGAAGCCTTCTTCGGCACCGCAAGGGTCTTCGGCATAGGCCACCACGCCGCGCATGTCACGCATCAAACGCACAGCGTCCTTGAGCAGCCAGCCGCCATTGGGGTCCAGCGTCACACGGGCTTGCGGGAAGCGTTCGTGCAGGGCGCGCATGGCGTCAATTTCTGCCTCGCCCGCGAGCACGCCGCCTTTGAGCTTGAAGTCGTTGAAACCATATTTCTCGTGCGCGGCTTCGGCCAGGCGCACCACCGACTCAGGCGTCATGGCTTTTTCGTTGCGCAAGCGGAACCACGCGTTGTCGGCGTTCGGTTCGGCACGGTAAGGCAAATCGGTTTGGGTGCGATCGCCAATGAAGAACAAGTAACCCAGCATCTCGACCGAGCTGCGTTGTTGGCCCTCACCCAGCAGTGCGGCAACCGGCACGTTCAGGTGCTGACCCAGCAAATCGAGCAAGGCCGACTCCACGGCGGTGACGGCATGGATGGTGGTGCGCAAGTCAAAGGTTTGCAGGCCACGTCCGCCAGAGTCGCGGTCGGCAAAGCGGGTGCGCATGGTGTTGAGCACGGCTTGCACATTGCCAATGCTTTGGCCGACCACCAGCTCGGTGGCGTCTTCCAGTGTGGCGCGAATTTTTTCGCCACCGGGCACTTCGCCAATGCCGGTGCGTCCGGCGTTGTCGGTCAGGATCAGCAAGTTGCGGGTAAAGAACGCGCCATGTGCGCCCGAGAGGTTGAGCAACATGCTGTCATGCCCCGCCACGGGGATGACGCGTAGCTGGGTGATGACGGGGGCTTGGGTCGATGCAGGGTGAGACATATCAGTCGGCTTTGATGTTGCGGGATTCGATCAATTTCTTCCAGCGCGCAAACTCAGCGGCTTGGTAAGCGGTGAATTGCTCGGGCGTGTTGGCCACGATCTCAAAGCCCAGCTCCAACAACTTGGGCTTGACCTGAGGGTCGTTCAAGCCCGCCACGATGGCGGCATGTAGCTTGGCTTTGATGTCGGCTGGCAGGCCTTTGGGCGCTGCAATGGCTTGCCAGGAGTACACATTGGCGTCCTTGATGCCCAACTCTTCCAGTGTGGGCACATTGGGCAGCAGGGGCGAACGCTTGGCGCTGGTGATGGAGAGCGCGCGCAGCTTGCCAGCCAAGATTTGCGGCATGGCGGTGTTGATGTTCATGAACGACGAGTCCACTTGTGCGCCCAATAAGTCGGTCATCACGGGGCCACCGCCTTTGTAGGGCACATGAATGCCGCTGGTGCCAGTTTGCAACCAGAACAACTCGGCCGTGAGGTGGTCGCTGCTGCCGTTGCCCGAGGAGGCAAAGGTCATCTTGTCGGGATTGGCTTTGAGGAAGGAAATCACATTCGCCATGGTTTTGTGCGGCGAGTTGGCGGGCACCACCAACACATTGGGGGCTTGCACGGCGACGGTGATGTAGTCAAAGTCTTTCAGCGCGTCGTAGGGCACTTTGGCCAGCAGATGCGGCGCAATCACGAATGGACCCAAGGACGACACAAACAAGGTGTGGCCATCGGGGGCAGAGCGGGTGACAAACCCAGCGCCAATCGTGCCGGTGGCCCCCGCTTTGTTGTCGGTGATGAAGGTGCCACCCAGTTTTTCTTGCAGCTTGGGGGCCAAGGTACGGGCAATCAAGTCGGTGGAACCGCCGGGAGGAAAGGGCACGACCAAGGTGACAGGCTTGTCGGGCCAGGCCAAGGCGCTGGTCAGCGTGAAGGTGGCGGCAAGCGCGCACAGCAGTTTTTTCATGAAGATCTCCTCAAAGTGGATGAAGCCACCAGAAATGGTAGCGCTACCATAACCGGGTGAGAAAAGATTGTCGATCAGGGTTTTTACCAGTTAGGCGCTGTCACGCGCCACGATGGAAAAGCCCACATCGACGATGCGGGGTGTGACCTCGCGGCCTTCGGCGCGCGCAATCAAAAACTCGGCGGCTTGCTGGCCGATGCTGGCGCTGTTGATGCGCACCGAGGTCAGCGCGGGCACCATGTCGGCCACAAACGGCACATCGCCAAAGCCCACCACGGCCAGTTGTTCGGGAATGGCCAAGCCGCGTGCCTTGGCTTCGGTCATGACACCGAGGGCCAGCAAGTCGGAGCTGCAAAACACAGCGTCGGTGTCTGGCGCTTGGTCCAAGATGCGACTCAGGGCTTCGCGGCCGCTTTTGAGTGTGCGCGACGCCCCCACATTGGCCTCGATCACCGTGCGGCAGCCGTCTTGTGCGGCGGCTTCTTTGAAGGCGCTGGCGCGGCGGTCGGCGCGCTCGTCTTCGGCGCGCACCAGTGCGAGCTTGCAGCGCCCTTTGGCCAACAGGTAACGCGCCACTTCGCGCCCGATGTCGGTGTGCGAAAACCCAATCAGCATGTCAATCGGGGTGGGCGTCAGGTCCCAGGTTTCCACCACCGGAATACCCGAGGCCAGCAAGCGCGTGCGGCCTTTGCCAGGGGGCAAGATGCCGGTCAAAAAAATCCCATCGGGGCGGCGCCCAATGATGGCTTCGAGCAGCGCTTCTTCGCGCACCGCCGAATAGCCCGACTGGCCCAGCATGAGCTGGTAGCCTGCATCAAACAAGGTGTCGTTCAGCGTCTCGATGGTTTCCATGAACACCGAGGCCACGGTGCTGGGCACCACGGCGGCAATCAAGCGGCTGCGTGCCGAGGCCAAGCCACCTGCCATGCGGTTGGGCACATAGCCCGTGCGTTGCACTGCGTCCAGCACCTTGTTCAACACCTCGGGCGAAACCTGATCGGGCGTGTTGAGCGCGCGCGAAGCGGTGATGGGGGCCACGCCCGCGAGCATGGCCACATCGCGCAAGGTGATGGCACCACTGCTGCGGCGTGAACGTTTGGAAGGGGTGGTGTCGGTCATGGGAATGTCGGGCATGCGTGACTTGCGCATTTGGTAATGGTACCGCTATCATTGCCGGAAAACTTGGGCACAAACCCGAACACTGATTCACAAATTGGAGACTTCCCATGACCCCGCTCATCATCCGCATGCAAGTCCGCGACAACGTGGCCATCGTCGCCAACAACGGCGGTCTGCCTGCGGGCACGGTGTTGCCAGACGGCTTGGTGTTGCGCGATCAAGTGCCGCAAGGCCACAAAGTGGCCTTGGTTGATTTGCCTGCCGAGAGCGCCGTGTTGCGCTATGGCATTCCGATTGGCTATGCCTTGAAGGACATTCCTGCGGGCAGCTGGGTGCATGAGCGTTTGCTCGACATGCCCTCGGCCCGCGAACTGGACAACCTGCCGATTGCCACCGTCAAGCCAGAACCCCTGCCGCCGCTAGAGGGCTACACCTTCGAGGGTTATCGCAACGCCGATGGCTCGGTGGGCACGCGCAACATCTTGGCTATCACCACCACGGTGCAATGTGTGTCGGGTGTGGTCGAGTTTGCGGTTGAGCGCATCAAAAACGAGTTGCTGCCGCAGTACCCCCATGTGGACGATGTGGTGAGCTTGGAGCACACCTATGGCTGCGGCGTGGCGATTGACGCCGAAGGCGCAGACATTCCGATTCGCACCTTGCGCAACATCAGCCTCAACCCCAATTTTGGCGGCGAGGTGATGGTGGTGAGCTTGGGCTGCGAAAAGCTCCAACCCGAACGCCTGATGCCCCCCGGCGCCATTCCCATCAACGACCAACGCGGCGAGGCGCTGGATGTGGTGTGCTTGCAAGACGACGCCCATGTGGGCTTCATGTCGATGGTGGACGACATTTTGCAGACCGCCAAGCGGCACCTTGAACGGTTGAACCAGCGTCGCCGCGAAACCGTGCCCGCCAGCGAACTGGTGGTGGGCGTGCAGTGCGGTGGCAGCGATGCGTTTTCGGGCGTGACGGCCAACCCGGCCGTGGGGTACTGCACCGACTTGCTGGTGCGTGCCGGCGCGAGTGTGATGTTTTCGGAGGTGACGGAAGTGCGCGATGGCATTGACCAACTCACCTCACGCGCCACGAGCCCCGAGGTGGCGCAGGCCATGATCCGTGAAATGGCCTGGTACGACGCTTACCTTGCGCGCGGGCGTGCCGACCGCAGCGCCAACACCACGCCTGGCAACAAAAAAGGCGGCTTGTCGAACATTGTGGAAAAAGCCATGGGCTCCATCGTCAAGTCGGGCTCGGCGCCGATTTCGGGGGTGTTGTCGCCCGGCGAGAAGCTCAAGCAAAAGGGTTTGATCTATGCCGCCACGCCTGCCAGCGACTTCATTTGCGGCACCTTGCAATTGGCCGCGGGCATGAACCTGCATGTGTTCACCACCGGTCGTGGCACGCCTTATGGTTTGGCTGAAGTGCCCGTGATCAAAGTGGCCACGCGGTCTGACTTGGCGCGCCGCTGGCACGACCTGATGGACGTCAACGCCGGCACCATTGCCGACGGCACCCAAACCATTGAAGAGGTGGGCACGGCCCTGTTCGAGCTGATGCTCGATGTGGCCAGTGGGCGCAAGAAAACCTGGGCCGAGCACTGGAAATTGCACAACGCCCTGGTGCTGTTCAACCCCGCACCGGTGACCTGATGGCCATGTCCGCGCCCGCTGTGCTGTTGATGGATCAATTGCGTTTCGCCTACGCGGATCGCATGATTTTGGATGGCTTGAATGCGAGCATCACGCCAGGGCTGACTTGGATACGGGGTGGCGACGGCCGTGGCAAAACCACGTTGTTGCGCCTGATCGCGGGGGATTTACAGCCCTTGTCGGGGGCTGTGCATTCTGTAGGGAACACGCCTGTGTGTTATGCCGATATGCGTGAGGCCAAACTTGATGCGGTGGTGGCACACGATTGGTTGGCGGCGCAAGCCCACAAATTTTCACGTTGGAATGCGGCGTTGGCGCAAGATTTGGCACAGGTCCTGCGCTTGGATGAGCATCTGCACAAATCATTTCACATGATGTCGGCTGGCATGCGTCGCAAAGTGGGCTTGGTGGCGGCTGTGGCCAGCCAAGCGGATGTGGTGCTGCTGGAGACGCCTTTTGCCGCCTTGGATTCGGCGGCTTGCGAGGTGGTGTCAGAGGTGCTGGCCGAGGCAGCGGCGCAGCGCACCTGCGTTTGGCTGCTGGCCGATTACACGCTGCCGTCTTCGCTGTCTGAGGCCCAACTCGCGGGCCTGATCGACTTGGGGGACTGAGAGGTCCCCCCGTGCTGCGCTTAGCGCTGCTTCATGTTGCCGCGGAACTGGCCGCCGCGCTGAATTTCAAGTTCTGAATATTCCAACGAACCCGACACGCGGCCCGTGTTGTGGATCAAGATGTGCTCGCGGCACACGACGTCTTGGTTCAACTCGCCATGCACATCAATTTCGCGTGCATTCACCACACCGGTGACTTGGCCATCTTTGCCAATCAGCAAATCGTCAGCAGTCAGCTCGCCCGTGACATTGCCGTTCACGATCGCTTTGCCGGGCGCAGAGATAGAACCTTTGAAGGTCACACCTGTGCCGATGACCAAATTGTTTGAAACCACCACATCGTCTGCCATACGCATCCTTAGCCATTTGGCTTGTTAAATATGCCTACATTATGCGGGCTTGCAGCCTAAATCAGCGGCATTTGCAGGCCACGTAGGACAATTTCCAACACTTGCAAGGCCAGCAACAGCGCCAAAGGCGACAGATCGACCCCGCCGACCAGGGGCAGCACGCGCCGAATCGGGCGCAACAGGGGCTCCACCAATTGGGCCAACAAATAGGCCACATCAGTGCCAGCGCGCACCCATGACAGCACGGCATAGGCAATCACCAGCCAAACCAAACCAGAAACGCTCAGATTCAACAGGTCCAACACGCAGGCTCCAAGCAGAACCACGCCATTGGGCACGCCCCCTGCAGCCAAGCTGAGCAATGCCAACTTCGCTGCGACCACCAAGCCAGCCGCCAGCAGACTGGCGGTGTCTAAACGCCCGAAGGCAGGCACCACGCGTCGCAAGGGCATGACCAACCAATTGGTCACGGCAAAAATAAAAGGCGCCAAGGGGTTGCCCGAGCGCAGCGACAAGTTGATGCGCTGAAACTGCATGTACAAACGCAGCAAACAGGTACCAGCCACCAGCCCTGCGATGGCATGGACCAACAAAGAGAAAATATGAAACAGCATGTCTGAGAGTTTATGTGGGCTCAGGCAAAATTTAGCCTCACTTGCTCGAAATGGTCTGTATGAAAGAAATGCCGTCTTTACCGCGTTACATCTTTGCCAGTCGCTGGTTGCAGCTGCCTTTGTATGTGGGGCTGATCGCAGCGCAAGCGGTGTATGTGTTCCATTTTTGGGTCGAGCTGGTGCACTTGCTCGAAGCCGCCATGGGCAACCGTACCGCGCTCGACGCCTTGGTGGTCAGCATTGGCTACAACTCCGATGTGACCGTCACGCGTTTGAATGAATCACTCATCATGCTGGTGGTGCTGGGCTTGATTGATGTGGTGATGATTTCTAACCTGCTGATCATGGTCATCGTGGGTGGTTATGAAACTTTTGTTTCGCGCATGTACCTGGAAGATCACCCCGATCAACCGGAGTGGCTCAGCCATGTCAACGCAGCAGTGCTCAAGGTCAAATTGGGTACCGCCATCATTGGTATTTCGTCCATCCATCTGCTCAAGACCTTCATCAATGCTGCTAACTACGATGAGAAGGTGTTGATGTGGCAAACCATCATCCATATTGCGTTTTTGTTCAGCGCCTTGGCCATTGCGCTGGCCGATCGCTTGACGCATTACCCCCTCAAAGACGGTCATTGAAAAGGCGATCTTTTGTCTCTCCCTCCTGCACAACCCCGCTCGCCTGAGCACCTCCGCCAAGTGGTCTACAACGGTTATCGCCGTGACGATGGCTTGTGGGACATCGAAGCCCATCTGCGCGACACCAAACATGTGCCATTTGAAGTGCCCGGCGAAATTTCGTGGGCGCCGCATGAGCCAATTCACGACATGGAGATTCGCCTCACGGTCGATCAACAGCTGGTGATTCGTGAAATCGCCGTGGCCATGAACCATGTGCCGCACGACGATTGCCCGCAAACCCAAGCCCCCATGCAAAAGCTGGTCGGCTACACCTTGGGAGCAGGCTGGCGCCGTGCCATTGACGAGCACCTGGGCAACGTCAAAGGCTGCACGCATTTGCGCGAGTTGCTGTTCAACATGGCCACGGCGGCGTTTCAAACGGTGTCGGGGTCCTTTGCTGGCGACCCCACCAAGCCGCCGCCACATTTGGGGCGCTGCTTGTCTTGGGGCTTTGACACGCCCTTGGTGGAGCGCCGCTTCCCCATGTTTTTTCAATGGCCTGAGAAGTCCAAGCAACTGAAATGAAAAACGTCATCCATCGCAACGCGCTCGTCTTGTTTTCGGGGGGGCAAGACTCCACCACCTGTTTGGCCCATGCCCTGTCGCAGTACGAGCGGGTGGAAACCTTGGCGTTTGACTACCGCCAGCGTCACCATGTGGAGCTTGAGGCACGCATTCAGGTGCTGGCCCAAGTGCGCGCCCAATTTCCGCAGTGGGCCCACAAACTCGGTGAAGACCACTTGCTGGACTTGGCTGTGTTGGGCCAGGTGAGCGAGACCTCGCTCACCCGCGACATGAGCTTCAAGATGGAAGCCTCGGGCTTGCCCAATACCTTTGTGCCTGGGCGCAATTTGCTGTTCTTGACGCTGGCGGCGGCGCTGGCGTATCGGCGCGATTTGGATGTGATCGTCACCGGCGTGTGCGAAACCGATTTCTCGGGCTACCCCGACTGCCGCGACGACACCATGAAGGCCATGCAAATTGCCTTGTCACTTGGCATGGACCGTCGCTTGCTGATCGAGACCCCCTTGATGTGGATCGACAAAGCGCAGACTTGGCAACTGGCCTATGACCTTGGGCAAAAAGCCCATGACGGTGGCGGTGATGCCTTGGTCGATTTGATCGTCGAGCACACCCACACCTGCTACTTGGGTGACCGCGAACACCGCCACGATTGGGGCTATGGCTGTGGCACCTGCCCTGCGTGTGATTTGCGCGCCAAAGGCTGGCAGCGCTGGCGCGCTTAAAGCGCGGTCAACACAAACTTGGCGTCGCTGCCTTCAGATGTGGGGGTGAACACCCATTGCTGCTGGTGGTACGCCGCCACGCTGGGACGGTGGGCGATGGATACCAAGGCGCCGTCTTTGGATTGCACCATCGCCACCAGCTTTTCATACACATGCTGCTCGCTGGCTTCGTCCAACGCGCTGGTGATCTCGTCGGCAAACACCCAGCGCGGACGCTTGAGCAACACACGCGCCAACGCCAAGCGCTGCTGCTCGCCACCGGAGAGCTGCTGGGTCCAATGACCTTCTTGGTCAAGTTGATCGATCAGATGCGGCAGCAAAGCCTCCTGCAACGCGTGTTGCAAGGCGGCGTCGCTGTGCTGTGATGCCGTGTCGGGATAGGCCAAGGCTTGGCGCAAGCTGCCTTGCGGAAAGTAAGGACGCTGCGGCATGAACACACTGTCTTCGGGCAGCGCGACCAGCGGTGTGTGCGGTTCTGGCGAGGACACATAAGGCCAAATGCCAGCCAGCACGCGCAGCAAGGTCGATTTGCCGCAGCCCGACGGGCCACGAATCAACACGCTGTCGCCTGCAGCCACATGCACCGTCGTGTCAGCCAACAACACCTCACCGGTGGGCAGGCTGATGGTCAGCGCTGCGGTGCTGAGTCCTGAGGATGCGGCATTGTCTGTGGAGCTTGTCGCCACCGCGGCTTCGGCGTTGACCAGAGCGGGTGTGGCAATGGCTTGCATTTGATCTTGAAAACTGGTCAAACGCAGCGTGGTGGCTTGCCAAGAAGCCAAGCGGCTGTAGTTGCTGATGAACCAGCTCAAAGACTCTTGCACTTGGCCAAACGCGGAGCTGATTTGCATCAGCTCGCCGAGCTGAATGGCACCGCTGAAATAGCGCGGCGAGGCCACCAGCATGGGAAACACCACCGCCGCTTGGCCGTACGCAGAGTTGAACCAGGTGTAGCGCTTTTGCACCCGCAGCAAGCGCATGAAGTTGTCCAGCACTTGACCAAACCGCGCTTGCAGGGAAGCACGTTCGACCTCGGCGCCACGGTCTAAGGCAATGGCCTCGCTGTATTCGCGCACCCGCATCAGGTGGTGACGAAAATCGGCTTCGTAGCGCTGCTGGGCAAAGTTCAACGACGCCATCGAGCGACCAATCCAATGACCGATCAAACTGCCGCCCAAGGCATAGGCCAGGGCCATCCACACCATGAAGCCCGCAATCTCATACGTTGCACCGCCCAGCGTGAAGCTAAAGCCTCCCGAGAGATGCCACAAAATGCCAATGAAGCTCAACAGTGTGACCGTGGCATCGAGCAAGCCCAGCGACAAGCCCACGGTGTCGGCGGTGAACTGCTGCACGTCTTCTTGAATCCGTTGGTCGGGGTTGTCTGTGCCGCCTTGCCCTCGTCCTTGTGATTGCAGCTCCAACTGGTAGAAGGTGTGGTGTGAAAGCCAGCGTTGCAGGTAGTCGCGCGTCATCCAGGCACGCCAGCGCAACTCCAGCAACTGCGTCAAATAAAAGCGATACACGGCCACGATGATGAAGCAGGTGGCCAAGAGGCCAAACACGCCGAGTTGTTTCCAAAACACCTCGGCATTGCGGTTTTGCAGTGCGTCGTAGAACACGCGGTTCCAGTCGTTGAGCAACACCATCATGTAGACCATGCCGAGGTTCAAACTCACACACGCCCCGAGCAGCAAGCGAGCCCGCCATTTTTCTTCGGATTGGAAGTAGGGCAGCGACAAAGCCCACACACGGCTGAGTTGGAGGCGGCTTTTTTGCCAATTCGTCGCCACGTTGGCGGCGACGGTGCGCAATGCGTTCATGGGGTTCAGGCTTCTGTGTTGCGCACGCCACTGGCCACATGGCCGGCAGGGACGTGACGGGCGGCGGATTCGATGTGGCCGGTTTGGTCGTCAAAAAAGAAATCAGGCTCGAACTCGCGCAAGAACTCACCTTTTTCCAAACCACCCAAGAACATGGCTTCGTCCACTTCCACGTTCCAGTTCATCAGGGTGCGAATGGCGCGTTCGTGGGCCGGGGCGCTGCGTGCAGTGACCAGCGCAGTGCGAATGCGCATGTGCGGCGTGCCTGCTTGTTGCAGCACTTGCAGTGCGGCCAATAAAGGTTTGAAGGGGCCCGCCGACAGCGGTTGGGCGGCTTTGTCTTTTTCGTGTTGCTGAAACGCGTTCAAGCCTTGGGCTTGGTAGACGCGTTCGGCTTCGTCGCTGAACAGCACGGCGTCGCCGTCAAACGCGATGCGCACTTCGTGCGGGTTGGCATCTGACGCGTGTGCCGAATGGGGGTAGACCTGCGCAGCAGGCACGCCTGCGTCCAAGGCTGCGCGCACGTCAGACAAATGCGCCGACAAAAACAAGTTGGCATTGAGCGGGCGCAAATAGCGCCACGGCGATTGCCCGCGCGTGAAGCTGCCGCGCTGAATGGGCAAGCCATAGTGCTGGGCCGAACGGAACACCCGCATGCCGCTGACCGGGTCGTTTCGCGAGAGGATCACCACCTCGACCCGCTGTGCGTCTGCGGTGTTGAAGGCGAGCAGCTTTTGCACCAATGAAAACGCCACCCCGGGCTTGGCTGGGGTTTCCAAGCGATCCAGTTGCAGCTTCATGTAGGCGTGGTCATCGCCTTGCTCGAAGATTTGGTTTTCTTCTTCGAAGTCAAACAGGGCGCGCGATGAAATCGCCACCACCAATTTACCGTCGAGTGAGACGCTCATGTGTTTTCTCCAAATACAGACTCATCTCACCCACTGGTTGAGTTGGATGATCGGCAACATCACGGCCAGCACAATCAGCATGACCATACCGCCCATGGCCACGATCAGCAGCGGCTCCAAGATGGTGGCCAATTGCAAGGCGCGGCGTTGGACTTCTTCGCTCAATTGGGTGGCGGCACGCTGCAGCATGGTGGGCAAGGTGCCGGTTTGCTCACCCAAGCGCGAGAACATCACCAACAAGCGTGGAAAACGAGGGTGCTGCGCCAAGGCCGAGGCCAAGGGCGCACCCTCGCGCACCAAGACCAAGGCGTCTTGCGCGTCTTGGCGCAGTGCCGTGTTCGACAACGTGTCAGCAGCGGCTTGCAAGGCTTTCAAGATGGGCACACCGGCGGTGGCCAGCATGGCCAAGGTGCTGGCAAAGCGGGCCGCGTTGTAGCCCCGTGCCAGGCGCCCGATGAGGGGCAGTTCGAGCCATGCCGCGTCAAACCGACGCCGCAGCGCAGCTTGGCGCAAGGCCAGGTGTGCGCCTACGCTTGCTGCAACGACCAGCACCAAGCCCCAGAGCCAAAACTGTTGCACGGCTTCGCTGAGGGCCAACATGGCCGTGGTTAAAAACGGCAAGGCTTGTTGGTTGCTGCTGAACACCTGGGCCACTTGGGGCACCACATAGGCGAGTAAAAACAAAACAATGACCAAGGCCACCAAACTCACAATGGCGGGATACAGGCCTGCGGCCAGCAGTTTGCCGCGCAGGGTTTGTTGCTCTTGCAAATCGTCAGCCAGGCGTTCCAGGACCAAATTCAAATGGCCGCTTTGTTCGCCAGCGCCAATCACGGCAATGAAGATGCCTGAGAACTCACGCGGGTGCTGCCCCAGGGCTTTGGCAAATGGCGCTCCGGCGTTGACCTCGGTGCGCAAGGCCGACACCAAGTCGCGTTGGCGCGGTGTGTCAGCTTCTTCGGCCAAGGCACTCAAGGCCCGCTCCAGTGGCAAGCCGGCGCCGACCAAGCCCGCGAGTTGGCGTGTCCACACGGTCAGTGCGGTGTGGCTGAACACTTTGCTCTCCCAAATCACGGTGTTTAAGCCGCTGCTTTGGCGCTGCACGGGTTCGACCTTGAGCGGCACCCATTCTTGGGCGCGCAATTGGCTGCGCGCTGCACGTGCGGTGTCGGCTTCCAGCACGCCACGGCGGGTTTGGCCTTGGGTGTCGAGGGCTTCGAAAGCGTAGGCAGGCATGGGGCGGGTGCTCGCAGGCTCAGTCGCGCGTCACGCGCACCAGCTCTTCAGGCGTAGAAATGCCTGCCCGTACAAGGCGTTCGCCGTCCTCGCGCATCAGCCGCATGCCGTTGCGCAACGCCGCGTCACGCAGCTGCGCTTCACTGGCTTGGTTGTGGATGAGGGCGCGGATGTCGTCGTTGGTGGTGAGCAATTCAAAAATGCCGGTGCGGCCTTGGTAGCCGCTGTGGCCGCAAGCCTCACATCCTTGACCTTGGCAGTGGGTGCAGGTCTTGCGCAGCAGGCGTTGGGCCAACACACCCAGCAACGAGGAGCTGAGCAAGAAGGGCTCCACGCCCATGTCGGTCAAGCGGGTGATGGCACTGGAGGCATCGTTGGTGTGCAGCGTGGCCAACACCAAGTGGCCGGTGAGCGAGGCCTGGATGGCGATTTGCGCAGTCTCAAAATCGCGGATCTCGCCAATCATGATGATGTCGGGGTCTTGACGCAGGATGGCGCGCAAGGCCTTGGCAAAGTCCAAATCAATTTTGGGGTTGACCTGGGTTTGGCCCACGCCCGCCAACTCGTATTCAATGGGGTCTTCCACCGTCATGATGTTGTTGCGCGTGGCATCGAGCCCTTGCAGGGCGGCGTACAGCGTGGTGGTTTTGCCCGAGCCCGTGGGGCCCGTGACCAAGATGATGCCGTGAGGCTGGTGCACCAGCGCCTCAAAACGGCGCAAGGTGTCGCCTTCCATGCCCACGGCGTGCAAGGTGAGTTTGCTCTCTGTTTTGTCGAGCAAGCGCAGCACCGCACGTTCGCCGTGTGCGCTGGGCAGGGTGGACACGCGCACGTCGATGGCGCGTTGGCCCAGGCGTAAGGAAATGCGACCGTCTTGCGGCAAGCGTTTTTCGGCAATGTCCAGCTCGGCCATGATCTTCAGGCGCGAAATCAGCGCCGCATGCAAGGCCCGGTTGGGTTGCACCACTTCGCGCAGCGTGCCGTCGACCCGAAAGCGCACGCTGCTGTGACGCTCATACGGTTCGATGTGAATGTCGCTGGCGCCATCACGCGCTGCTTGCGTCAGCAAGGCGTTGAGCATGCGGATGATGGGTGCGTCGTCGGCAGCCTCGAGCAAGTCTTCGACGGCGGGCAACTCTTGCATCATGCGCGTCAGGTCGGCATCGCTCTCGACTTCGCTGACCACGGCGGCAGCGTTGCTGTCGGCTTGCGCATAAGCCTCGCTGATGCGTTTTGCCAGCGTGGGTTTGTCGGCGTACTCAAACGATTGCACGGCGTGACGGCGTGTGACTTCGCTCCATGCGTCCAGGTCCGGCGCATCGCTGTGCCACAACGTGAGCGTATGGCCATCGTCCTCCAGCAAGAGCTGGTGGGTGCGGGCAAAGGCGTAGGGCAGCGGGCGACGCATGAGGGTTACTGCGGTGGGCTGGTGGGCTTGGCGGGCGTGCTGCCTGGCAGCGCAGGGAGGGTGGCACTGCCGTCGGTGTTGAGCAAGAGGTGATAGGCCGGTTGCGCGTTGCGCTGCAAACCTTGCATCTGTTGGTAACGGTTGTTGCTCAAGGCTTCGGTTGACGCGGCATCGCGCACCACCACAGGACGCAGGAAGACCATCAGGTTCTTTTTGGAGCGTGAGCGGCTTTCGCTTTTGAACAGCCAGCCCAAACCAGGAATGTCGCCCAAGCCAGGAACCTGGCTTTGTGTGGCTGAGTATTCGTCGGACAGCAAGCCGCCCAGCACCACAATCGAGCCGTCTTCCACCAGCACATTGGATTCGATGCTGCGCTTGTTGGTGATCAGGCCCACGGTGGTAGCGCGGGAGTAATCCACATTGGCCACTTCTTGGAAGATCGTCAGTTTGACGGTGCCTGTTTCACTGATTTGCGGTTTGACCTTGAGCGTCAAACCCACGTCTTTGCGTTCGTAGGTTTGGAAGGGGTTGACCGCGCCATTGGCGGTGGCGTTGTTGGTGTATTGGCCCGTGACGAAGGGCACGTTTTGGCCCACCACGATCTTGGCTTCTTCGTTGTCCAAGGTCAGCAAGGTCGGGGTGGACAAAATGTTGGCGTCGCCATGGGTTTCCAGAAAATTACCCAAGCTGCCCAGCACATTGGTGCCGTTGACATTGCGTACTGTCCCGATGTTCATGCCGGAGCCAATGCCTGCGGCGGAAGCGGCCGTGCCGCCTTGCGATAAGCCGGCGATGTTGCCCGTGCTGCCAAAGTTGGTACCGATGACGCCGTTCGACCCGACTGGGGTTTGCCACTGAATGCCCATTTGCAAGGCTTTGTCGGCGTTCACTTCGGCAATCAAGCTCTCCACCATCACCTGGGCACGGCGTTGGTCGAGCATGTCAATCACGGCGCGAAGCTGTCGGTATTGAGGCTCGGGTGCCGTGATGATGAGCGAGTTGGTGGCGGTGTCTGCCTGAATTTGCCCGCCTGTGGCAACGCCTTGGGCGGTGTTGGTGCCACCCAAAGCGCCGTTGTTTGTGTTGGGGGTCGGGTTGGTTGGCAGGCCGTTGTTAGCCGCTGCGGTGCTGTTACGCACTTCGCCGCTGATGGCCGCCCGCAAGGTGGTGGCCAGCTTGGTGGCGTCGGCGTTTTTCAGATACACCACATGAATGTTGCCGCTGGGGTTGTTGCTGCCGGGTTGGTCGAGTTTGTCGACCAAGGCGCGCACCAATGCTGCGCGTGCTGGGTTGGCGGCACGCAAGATCAAGGTGTTGCTGCGGGGCTCCGCCAGCAGGGTGGTTTTGTACTCGGCCCCGGTTTGACCGGGGGTCGATGTGGATGCGCCGGCGTTGACACCCGGTTCGATCAGACGCGTGACCAACGGTGCCAGGTCGACTGCAATCGCGTGCTTGAGGGGAATCACGTCCACATCGCTGGCATTGGACACGTCCAGCGCCGCAATGATGCGGGCAATGCGTTGCAGGTTGTCGGCGTAATCGGTGATGACGAGGGTGTTGTTGCCCGGATTGGCGTTGAGCGTGTTGTTGGGGCTGATGAGCGGACGCAGCACCGGCACCAAGTTGTTGGCTTGTTCGAAGTTGAGTTTGAAAATATGGGTGACGATTTGCCCACTGCCACCGTTGGCATTGCTGCGTTCAATTTCTTGCACCGCGCCGCCTTGCAGTTTGGCATCGGCTTCGGGGACGATTTTGTACAGGCCTTTGGTTTCGACCATGGCAAAGCCTTGCAAGCGCAGCGCGGCTAAAAACTGGCTCCACGCTTCGTTGGGCGACACAGGCAATTCGGTGCTGAGGTTGATCGTGCCTTTGACGCGGGGGTCCACCACCAGGTTGCGGTTGGACAGCGTGGCCAGGGTGCGGGCCACCGACTCGATTTCAGCATTCACAAAATTGAGTGTGATCGGTTCAGCCGAGGCCGCCTTTTTGGTCAGCGGGGCGGCATGGGCCCCAGCCCAATCGCTCACGGTGGGTGTCAGCCACAAGCCGATGGCCAGCCATAAAGCCGAACGCAAGCCCAAAGAAGCCGAGGGCGTGCGTGTTGAAAGAGGTGTGTGTTGGTGTGGCATATGCGCGATGACGTCGTTGTATCAACCCAGTTCCATGATCGATTTGTTTCCTCGGCGTTGACCGAGGATGTTCAGCAAGTTAGACAGCGCTGCTTCAAACTCCGGCTGAGCCGAGGCTTCGCCCTTGAAACGCAAACGGCCCTGGAGCCACTGCCCTTCGCCTTGCAGTTGCAGCTTGCCTTCGACCGTGTCGAGCTTGATGGCCATTGTGTCACCCCCTTGCACACGCACGCGGTAGCTGCCCAAAGGCTGCAGTGTGGACAAGCGGGTGGAGAGTTGTTGCAGTTGCACTTGAGCCTGCCCATCGAGCTGCACTTGGCCAGCGTGGCGTTGCAGTGTCAAGCCGGGTGTGCTGAATTGCAATTGACCTTCGGGCTGTACCGTGTTCCAGGGCGCGCCCAAGCCGACCAGCCAATCGGCAGGCCAATTCGACGCATGGGCTGGGATATGAACTTGCACGCCTTGCCAACGCGGGTTCAGATCGATGACCAAGGGTTGCGGGGTGCAGCAAGCGGCGTTCAGTTGTGCCCGCAAGCCTAGGCTGAGGCGGGCCCAATCGATGTGCGGGCGCAGTTGCCATTGCACGCGCGATGGCAGTGCCATGGCCGACGTTGCACCGATTTGCCCGTCACTCAGCACCCACGAGGCCGAGCCATGCCACACCGTGCCTTCTGGCTGGGTGAGCAGCATCCGGTGATGGCTGGCTTGTGCCACGGCATTGGCTAACCAGTGCGCAGGCGCTTGCGTGATCAAGGCCGTGACACATCCCACGGCTGCGCCCCATGCTGACCAATGCATACCGCCATGCATGTTGCGACTCACGGTGTGCTGCCTTTGCTGGCGGGTTTGGCGCTGGGCAAGCGCAGCACCAAGGTGCCGTCCCACTGCGTCCCGCTCTGGCGCACCCAGTGCGCTTCCAAGGGTTGCACCTGAGCCTGAGTGCGAGCTTGGGTGAGCCATTGGGCCAGGGCTTGTGCCGGTATGGCCTTGAGTTGCACGGACACGCGCTCGCCTTGCACAGTGAGTTCGAGTTGTTTGCCCAAGGGCTGGCTCAAACCCTGCAAAGTGCGCAGCGCTTCATCGCGTGAGAGCACAGGTCGTTGTTGGAGCACCAAGGTCTGTGCTTGCAGGGCTTGCATCTGGGCCCGCTGTTGTGTGAGTTGCTTGCGTTGTACTTCGCTGCTGCGCAGCGTGTCCAAGGCAGGCGTCACGGCCAGACGCCAACAAAGCAGCAGGGCCAGCAAGGCACCGAGCCAAGTCAGTGCGCGTTGTTCACGGGGCGACAACTGCGCCCAGCGCGAGGCCAGTGCGGCGCGGATGGGGGAGAGGGCTGCGTTGCTCATCGTGCCGCCTCCGCTTGCAATAGCCACACATCGTTGTTCTCTTGGCGCAGGCTCAGGCCACGGCTGTGCAGTGCCGCTTGGGCGGCGCTGGTCTGCGGGGTGTCGAGTGTGAGGCCTTGGATGCGCAAGCTTTGGTTGACAAAGTGCAGCTGTGTGGGCTGCTGACCCGCGGGCAAGACGGCGCCCAGGGCGGCCAGCAAAGGCTCCAAGTCGGTGCTGGTGCTGGCGCCCGAGCGCTGCTTCAAGGCCTCGACCTCGCGTTGCATTTGCAGCGGCGCGTCAATCACCAAGGTCACCGAGGGGAAGGTGTTTGTCAACAGAGTGTGCAGGGCGGCTTGCTGGCTGCGAAGGTCGCGCTGCTCGCGCCAGGCCAGGGTGTTGAGCCCGATGACTTGTACCGCCAGCATGGCCAAAAGTCCCACCCGCACAGGGCGCCAGGCGGGCGCGTGGCGCAAGCTTTGCCAAGCGCCTTGCAGCTGACGCCACAGGCGCTGCTGGCGTCCCTGGGCCCATTCGCCTTGGGCCAGGTTCCATGCCGATTGGCAAGCTCCCACCCAGCGCTGGCTGGCGGCTTGCAGCATGGGTTGACGCTGCAGCAGTTCTTGCACGCGCGCGACCATGGCAGGTTCGGCTTGTATTTGCACATGGGCTTGGCGAACATCGAAAAAGGCGGGCCACTGAGCTGTGTTGGGCGGCAGCAAGGTCACGCCCTGGTTGTGCGTGAGTACCGTGTGCGAATGATCGGGCGTGCCCATGACATGCAACACGGGTGTCTCGGTCGGCGTGAACTCTGGCACCAGGCGTTGCACGGTGATGCCTGCTGTTTGCAAGGGGGCAAGCACTTCGCGCAACCATTGTTTGTCACAGACCGCAACCTGCACAAGTCCGCCGCTGCGTGCGAGCGTCGCAGCCTGCGGGTCGGTCACGATGTGCAATTGCTCGGGGTCGTCGAGCAAGCGGTCTTCCAGCAAGCCATGCAAGATGTCGCGCAAACGCTGTCCTTGGCTGTTGGGGGGGAGGGGCACAGTCAGCCATGACAAGCGGCTGTAGGGCACCACCGCCACGACTTCACCTGCATGCACCGACAAGGTGGCGGCCAGGCCTGTGGCGCTGCGCAGCACCGACTGCCCATCCGAATGCACATGGGCGTAGCCAGTCGCGGCTTGGGCAGAGGTGTGGGGCAATGCAATGATCAGCATGAGAACGGTCATTGTAGAGACGCCAACCCACCGCGGTACGGGGTGTTTGGCGATGCTTGCGTCCACTGGCCCGAGTCACGCCAGAGCACTTTGACGTTCGATTCGTCGCGTTGCACCAACGAGCGTTCCAACAGCGTGGTGTGGGGCATGCGCAAGCGTCCGAGTGCTTCAAAGAAATGCGTGTTCACGCTGTGGGTGTTTTGTAAGTTAGTCCGTGCGGCTGCTTGTTGAAACGCGTCCAGGGTGGGCCAATGGGTGCTGGCGCGTTGGCTGACCAAACGCTGTGCGCTGGACATGCTCAAGCCCGGCACGCTGGCATAAAGCACCTGAACGCTGGCGGTGTTGACATTGACGGGGGTGCTGCCGGGCAGCAAGGTGATGTGCGGCTCCAGCAACGCCAGCGTGGCCGGGGAAAGACCGAACCAAGCCAGTTGTGACACCCGCTGAGGCATCAAAGGCGCGCCTTCGCTCTGACGCTGTGCCGCCTGCAGCCCTTGGGTGAGTAACTGCAATTGTTGGGGTGGCACACCAAGGGCATCAAACAGGCGTTCAAACGTGGCCAAGGCCACGTTGTCGATTTTGTCGCCTTGCAGCAAGTTGTTCACATTGAGGCGTGCTTGCAGGTCGCTGATTTGGCCAGACAAAAAAACTTGCTGCGTCAAACGGGTGTCTTCCACATCGGCGCTGCCGTCGGGCAAGGATGATAGAAAACTGGACAAGCGCGCCTCTTGCAAAGGCACGGCCCAGGGCTCGGCCAGATGGTCGGTGTTGGCGTTTGTGCCGCTGGCACGGGCGTCTTCACGCAGGATGACGCGCGCCCAATCGAGCGCGCCATTGAGCAACCAGCGGGCCTGGGCCCGTTGGCGCTCAGCGCCTTCGATTTCGGTGGTTTGCCATTGCTGCCACAGCGCACTGGCTGCCAAGGCGGCCACCAGCGCCACGGTGAGCATCGCTGCCAACAGCGCTGCGCCGCGCTGCCTGCTGGAGGGGCGATGGGTGGGCGTCATGATTTGGTGTTGCTGAAGTTGGGGCGTACCCAGTCGAGCGTCAAGCGCCCACTCAGGCCGCTGTGCTCAGGCAGGTCAACCAGCAGGCGAATGGCGTCTGGTGGCGTGCTGTTGGGGGTCGATGGCGATGTGACGCCGTCGTTGGTGGCAGCGCTGGAGAGGGGATTGCTCCAGGCGTTGCCTCGAAAGTAGCTGAGCTGCCATTGGTCCAAGGGCAGCAAGACGGTTTCAAACACGAGATCGTCTGTGCCGGGGTTTTGTCCCCAGCGTTCGGCTTGTTGCCAAGCCTGTTGCAGTTGGATGCGGGTGGTGATGGCTGGCGACTGCCAGCGCAGCCACTGGCCGTTGCGCTGTGTCCAGCCCACCACCCACAGGCCCGTATCGGCGCCTTCTGCACTGAGGGTGCTGGCGCGGCGGGTGATGCGCAGCACACGGCCATCCCACAGCACGCCTGCATCGTTGATTTTGGGAACGGCTTGCATGGCATCTAAATCGGCTTGCCATTGGGTAAGCACGGTTTGCACCACGGCGATTTTCTGGATGCGTGTCTGTGTGCGTTCACGGGTGCGCGCCAAGGTGTCCAGCCCTCGCCAGCTCAGGCCCGCCAGAACCGCCATGAGGGTGATGGCGATCAACAACTCAATCAAGGTGAAGCCGCGTTGCCGAGTCATCTGCTGTGTCATCAATAGCGCCCCAGCACCGTGGTGGTGCGCAAAACGGGGGTGGCGGCGTCAAATACCTGGGCGTCGACGCGGCGAAACGCCGGGTTGGGCGTGCCGCGCACGCTCAAGGCCACCTCGAAGGTGCGACTCGCCTGCAGGCAAGTCACGCGTGTGTCGCCCACACCGGGGAGTTGCTGCGACAAACGCAGTTGCTGCATGGCGTTGTCTGCACACAGCTGGGCCAGCAGCACATCGGTCTGGCGTTGCGCATTGCGAGTGAGTGCGCCGCTGACTTTGAGCCCCGTGGCCAAGGCCATGGCCACGATGGCCAGCGCTACCAATACCTCGATCAGCGTGAAACCCTGGTCACGTCGTGTCATGGCATGACCTCAAAAGGTGCCAGTCCGTTCGTGGCGATACGCAGGGTATGAGCGGCGCGCGCGCCGCTCACAGAGGGGTTGGCAAGGCTCAGCGTGATACGGGTTGGCGGGATGATGGGTTCAGGGCCTAGCACCACAAGGTTGATGGGTGTCACATTGCCAGCGGTGGACGGGCGAGGCTCGATATGCGCCTCTGTGTTCGGACTCAGCCATGTTTCTTGGCGTTCGGGTGTCCCCGTTTGGGATGGCAAACGCACGATGGCATAGCCTTCGGGGGTGATGCGCCACACCTGTGCGATACCGCTGGTGCGCGATTGCGCACGGGCGGCTTCCAGGTGAGCGATCAGGCGTTGTGCTTCGCGTTCGAGCTGGGTTTGGCTGCTGTCACGCAGCGAAAGGCTCACCCCGGTCATGGCAAAGCCGATGATGACCAGCACCACCAACAGCTCCAACAAGGTGAGGCCACGTTGGCGCTGCATGACCGGCGTGTGCGGCTGTTTTATTGCCAGCTGCCGATGTCGGCGTTTTTGCCTTCACCACCGGCTTGGCCGTCGGCACCCAGGGAGAGCACGTCCACCTCGCTTTTGATGCCAGGGTTCATGTACTGGTAGGGACGGCCCCAAGGGTCATTGGGCAGCTTGTCGATGTAGGGCTTCCAATTGAGTGGCGCGGGTCCCACGGTGGGCTTGACCACCAGAGCGTTGAGGCCTTGCTCTGTGGTGGGGTAGTTTTGGTTGTCCAAGCGATAGAGCTTGAGGGCTTGCATCAGGTTACCCACATCCGTTTTCGCGGCGGTGACACGCGCATCGTCGGCGCGGTTGAGCACATTGGGCACCACCAATGCGGCGAGCACACCGATGATGGCCAGAACCACCATCAACTCGATCAGCGTGAAGCCACGTTGGCGCTTTGGTTTTGAGGGCTGCTTATGGGGGAGGCGTTGGGTGTTCATGCATGAATCATAATCCGCGCATGCTTCGTCGATCCCCTTCATTTGCTGCTGTGCACCTGGCCAAATGGCTGGCGCTGGTGGTGTGGGCGCTGGTTGCCTTCAGTGCCGTGACCTGGGTGTTGCGCTGGGGGGCCGCGCGCGATGTGTCCGGCGTGGCCGCTGCACCGCCGCAGGCTTTGCCCGAAGTGGACGACACGGCTGTTGTTCGCAGCTTGGGCGCAGCCCCGCTGCCAGTGACGGCAACGCCGAGTTTGGCCAGCCGTTTTCAGCTGTTGGGCGTGCTGACCGGTGGCCCTAACGCCGGTGCGGCGTTGATCGGGGTGGATGGCCAACCTGCCAAGCCGTTTCGCGTGGGGGCAACGGTGAGCGATGGGTTGGTGTTGCAATCAACGCAAGGTCGGCGTGTGAACTTGGGGGCGGCCATGGATGGGGCGCCAACTTTGACACTTGACCTTCCTGTGAAAAAATAAAAAAGGCGCTCTGCAGAGCGCCTTTTTGTTTCGTACCGCATGCCTTGCGGCTGTTTGCGGTGCCGTCAGCGCTGTAAAAACAAACGGTAGGCTGGGTTGTGGGTTTCTTCCACAAACGGGTAACCCAACTCGTCCAAGAACTTGGTGAATACCTTGTTGTCGGTTTTGGGGACTTGCAAGCCCATCAGGATGCGGCCGTAGTCCGCGCCTTGGTTGCGGTAGTGGAAGAGGCTGATGTTCCATCCGGGTCGCATGGCCAGCAAAAACTTCATCAAGGCGCCTGGGCGCTCCGGGAATTCAAACCGCAGGATGCGTTCTTCGTGCGCCAAGCTCGAGTGGCCGCCCACCATGTGGCGGATGTGTTCTTTGGCCAGATCGTCGTGGGTCAGGTCAATCGCTTCAAAACCGTTCTTGGTGAAGTGCGCAGCCATCTTGCTGCTTTCACCCTTCACGCCGGTGGTCAAGCCGAGAAAGACATGGGCCTTGGCTTGGTCGCTCATGCGGTAATTGAACTCTGTCACGTTGCGCGGTGTTTTGCTGCCACCGAAGGTGGGCAGTTTGCCGATCAGTTCGCAAAAACTGCGCAAGCTACCGGGTTGCTCCGGAATGGTCACGGCAAACAAGGCTTCGCGCTCTTCGCCCACCTCGGCGCGCTCGGCGACAAAGCGCAAACGGTCGAAGTTCATGTTGGCGCCGCACAAAATGGCGGCGTAGGTTTCGCCTTTGGTTTTGTGCTCGGCCACGTATTGCTTGATGGCCGCGACGGCCAAAGCCCCAGCCGGTTCGACGATGCTGCGGGTGTCCACAAACACGTCTTTGATGGCGGCACACACGGCGTCGGTGTCGACGGTGATGTAGCTGTCCACCAGGTTTTTGGACACACGGAAGGTTTCTTCACCCACCAGCTTGACCGCTGTGCCGTCTGAGAACAAGCCCACATCATGGAGGGTGACGCGTCTGCCTTTTTGGACCGACTGCATCATGGCGGACGAGTCGTCCATTTGCACGCCAATCACCTTGATTTCAGGGCGCACGGCTTTGATGTAGTTGGCCACGCCCGCGATCAGGCCGCCCCCGCCGATGGCCACAAACACCGCATCCAACGGCCCTTGATGCTGGCGCAGCATTTCCATGGCAATCGTGCCTTGACCGGCGATGACATCGGGGTCGTCAAACGGATGCACAAAGGTCATGCCGTTTTTCTTTTCCAGCATGGCCGCGTGTTGGTAGGCGTCGGAATAGCTTTCACCTGCCAGCACCACCTCGCCGCCCAAGGCTTTGACGGCTTCGATCTTCACGCCGGGCGTGGTCACGGGCATCACGATGACGGCTTTGGTGCCCAGGCGTTTTGCGCCCAAAGCCACGCCTTGGGCATGGTTTCCTGCCGAGGCGCAAATGACGCCTTTTTTCAGCTGTGCGGGCGTGAGGTGCGCCATCTTGTTGTAAGCGCCACGCAGCTTGAAGCTGTGCACGGGCTGCTGATCTTCACGCTTCAAAAGCACGGTGTTGTGAATTCGGCGGCTGAGGTTTTTGGCCACCTCCAGCGCAGATTCGGTCGCCACGTCATACACACGGGCGGTCAAGATTTTTTTCAGGTAATCGGCGGGCTGCAGGGCGCGGGGCTTGGGGGTGCGGGTAGACATGCGCTGATTGTCTCTTATGAAAAAATCGAATCGCGCAAAAAAAGCCCCAAGTTTTGCAACTTGGGGCTGAATCCACTTTTGAGGGTGGAGGAGACAAGCCTCTAGTGTATACATTTTCTGTTGCGCTGCAACATTTGTCAGACAATTGGGCCTCAGATCACAGGAGAGAAAAACATGGAATGCACTGTCAGTTGGACCGGCCACAGCGGTACCCGCTCAGGCATGGGCTTTGTGGCCGAAACGGGCAGCGGCCACGTGGTGGCGATGGATGGCGCACCTGATGCGGCCAAGCCCGAAAACGGTGGACAAAACTTGGCGCCGCGTCCTATGGAGATGTTGTTGGCTGGCACTGGCGGTTGTACCGCCTATGACGTGGTGCTGATTTTGAAACGCGGCCGACACGATGTGCGTGGTTGCAGCGTCAAGATCGTCAGTGAACGGGCTTCCGAAGACCCCAAAGTCTTTACCCACATCAACATGCATTTCACAGTGACCGGCAAGGGCGTACCTGCAGCAGCGGTTGAACGCGCCATTGCCATGAGCCATGACAAATATTGCTCGGCCAGCATCATGTTGGGAAAAACGGCGGAAATTACCACCAGCTTTGAGCTGGTAGAGGCTTGAGTTTTTAAACGCGGTGGGCCACGGTGGTCATCACCTTGGCGGCCAAGCGCATCAAGCCTTTGACGGGGGCGGGTAGTTCACTGGCACCCGCCGCCGAGGCTTCTTGAGCGTGTTTGATTTCATCGGCCTTCATTTGCGCCACGATGGCACGCGATGCGGTGTCGTGCGCTGGTAATTTGTCTAAATGGCTTTGTAGGTGCGCCTCCACCTGACGCTCAGTTTCCACCACAAACCCCAAACTCACGCGATCACCGCCTAATTTGGCCGCAGCGTAGCCAATGCCAAACGCGCCCAGGTACCACAGGGGGTTGAGCAAGCTGGTGCGCCCGCCGAGTGTTTTGAGGCGCTCTTCGGTCCACGCCAGATGGTCAGTTTCTTCATCACTGGCGGCGAGCAGGTGGGCACGCAAGGCGGTATCGCGTGTTGCCAAGGCTTGTGCGGTGTACAGCGCTTGGGCGCACACCTCACCCACATGGTTCACGCGCATTAACGCAGCGGCTTCTTGTTTTTGAGCGTCGCTTAAGGGAGCAGTTACCTCGCCATCAAGGTTTTGAGAGGAGGTGCCTGGCGTTGGACGGCTGGCGCGATGGGTGGCAAACACGGTGCGTAAAGCGCTGTCAGCGGCGATGAGTAAAGCGTCCATGAGGCAAGTTTACTGCGCCCCATCAGGTGTCTGGGGTTAACCCTTTAAGAGAAGTCATTGCTAGCCAAATCGATAGGTGGCTGACAGGTTGTGTTGCGTTCGTGCAACGAAAATCGCTTATTTTTCAGCGTTGTCATAGATACAACGAGCGCTCTCTGGTTCAATAGCGGCAACTTCCCGAAAACGGAGGTTGTCCCGGGCGACCGGAGACCTTGTTCAAACCTTGGAGAACCTTGAAATGAAAAAAACCCTCGTTGCTATCGCAGCAATCGCCGCTACTAGCGCTTTCGCAGACGTTTCTATCGTCGGTACCTTTGACCCCACATACGTGAAGACCAGCACCACTTACGGCGCTGCTGCCGGTACAGCTGGTAACAAAGTGGACCAAACTGGCATGACTTACAACGGTCGTGGCACATCGCAAATCACTTTCAAAGTGTCTGAAGATCTGGGCGGCGGCTTGAAAGCTATCGCTTTGATGGAAAACGACTTCCAAGCTCAAAACAAAGAAGACCAACTCGGTAAAGGCGCTGACCAAGGTCTGCCAGGTGCCGGTATCAACTTCGGTTCTGGCGGCGGCGAGATCTACACTGGTTTGACTGGTGGTTTCGGTACTATCAAGTTGGGCGCTCCTAACACTCCAACCTTGTTCACACAAGGCGGCAGCGTGTTCGGCACCAAACTGGGTTCTGGCTTCGGTGAAAGCCTCCACGGCTCTGCCAAAGTTCGTCAAAGCCAAACTGTTCAGTACGAAACTCCTACAATGAACGGTTTGCGCGCCATCTACGGTCGTAGCGCCGGTCAAAACGCAGACACCAACATCTCTGTTGCTGCTGGTGCAGCTCAAGGTGCCGTTGCAAACTTGACTAACATCAGTGCAGTGGATGACTTCGGCGTGTTCTACGCAAATGGTCCTTTGACAGCTGCTGTGACTTACTGGAAGCAATCTGGTGCTACCAACGGCGCTACTACAACAGTTGCCAACACCATCTTGAACTACCAAGCTAGCTACACTTTCGGTGCTGCTAAGTTGATCGCTGGCGCTCACAGCGAAAAAGCTGCTGGTGGTACAGACGGCAAAGACAACGACGGTAACTTCATCGCCGGCACTTACACCATGGGTGCTACAACCTTGTTGGCACAATCTGCCAGCTACAAAGACAAGTACGCTACCAACGCAGCTGCTCCTCAAAACAAGAAGCTGACTGGTTTGGGCGTGGACTACGCTTTCAGCAAGACAACCACTTTGTACGGTCGTTACAGCAACTACACCTTTGACAACCAAACTACTACGACAGCTAACGCCAAGCAGACAAAAACTGCTGTTGGCTTGCAAGTCAACTTCTAATCCCCACGCTGGCTTAGCCAGTTAAGGATTTAAAAGTCTAAAGCCCCATCACTCGCAAGAGTGATGGGGCTTTTTACGTATGTTGGTTGCACACCCGATGGGCCCGTGCGGACTTGTGTGTGGCGATTGAAAGTGTGAAGCTCGCCGATACGCCGGATTCTGTGCACAACGGTTGCCCGTTGTGTGACCGTCATTAATCTGGGCCGAGGGTCACCCACTCGGCTCGGTGCTACCTACCCGCCAACCGTTCCTGCGGATCACAAGATCAAGGTGATGCGGCGAACCGCACCCCTTGGGGCTGGCCTACTTGGTATTGCTGCGCGCAGAGATTGCCCGTTTCACCCGCACTCAAGCGGCTCGTCTCTGTTGCTCTGATCCTCACCTCACGGTGGAGAGGTGTTACCTCTTGCGCTGTCCTATGCAGTCCGGACGTTCCTCCCGTGCCTGGTTTCCCAGATTGCACCGGCGACGGCCTAGCGAGCTTCACACCCTGATTATCGCTAATGTGTTCATCTTTATCTTTGAGAGACAAACTCAGTGCAGTTCGAATCGCGCGCTGGAAAATCCTTGATGCTGAACTCGTTTGAGAAAGAAGGTAAAGTTGAACCCTAAACACCAACAAACATGGTGGGCACCGGTTGTACATTTTGGTGTCCATGTCGTGGTGGGTTCTTTGATTTTTGTCCTGATATCGCTGCCTGCTTTTGGCTTAGGTTTGTTGGTTCAGTACTTGGCGATGAAAGGGACTGCACCTTATGTCATTCAAGTTCTGACGTTGTTGGAATATGCCATTGTGACGATTGATGCCGTGGCCTTTTTGGCCTATTTGGTGATCACTGGCATCAACGCTGTGAGGGAGATGACGGAATGAACAGACTGTTGTATGAAATGAAAATCGCTGCAAAGCAAGCGCCTCGTCTTTACTTTGCGCCGTTCGTTGGTGCCGTGATGGCCATGAAGAAAGAGGTTCGTGCGCTCCGTCGTGCTTCACATCAAGCGGCCACGCAAGAGACCACTAACAAACTCCCTGTTTAACCAACGATTGATTCCCCCCCCCCTCGGCATTGGCCGGGGTTTTTATCCTCCATGACCTGCCCGATCACCACGGGCCACCGCCATGATTCGACTCTCTGAACTCAAACTCCCGCTGGCTGACTTGCCCGTTGAAGCCCGTCGCGCGGCCGATGCGCCCGCCGAAACCGACGAAGACCGCAAGCTGCCGCCTCACCCCATTGAGGTTTTGAAACGCCTGACGGCCCAAGCCTTAGGGGTCGCATCAGAGGCGATTGCTGAACTCACCGTTTTCAAACGCAGCTTCGACGCCCGCAAACAAAACCTGCTGGTGGTCTACATCGTCGACATCAGATTGGCTGACCCAGCGCAAGAAGCGGCGCTGTTGGCCAAACACGCCAACAACTCACACATTCAGCGCACGCCCGACATGACGTGGCACGCACCTGCATATGCCCCCGGCGATTGGGGCGCACACGCAGGCGAACGGCCCGTGGTGGTGGGCTTTGGGCCGTGCGGTATTTTTGCAGCCCTGGTGTTGGCGCAAATGGGTTTCAAGCCCATCGTGATCGAGCGTGGCACCACCGTGCGTCAACGCACCAAAGACACCTGGGGTTTGTGGCGCAAAAAGATTTTGAACGCAGAGAGCAATGTGCAATTTGGTGAAGGCGGCGCGGGCACCTTCTCGGACGGCAAGCTCTACAGCCAAATCAAAGACCCGCGCCACTTGGGCCGCAAGGTCATGCAAGAGTTTGTGAACTTTGGGGCTCCCGAAGAAATCATGTTCGTGGCCCATCCCCACATTGGCACCTTCAAACTGGTGAAGGTCGTCGAAGGGCTGCGTGAAGAGATCATCCGCTTGGGCGGCGAGGTGCGCTTTGAGCAACGTGTGGTGGACGTGCTCTACGAAGGCGAAGGTGCGAACAACAAGTCCAGCCGCAAACTGCAAGGCCTGCGCATTCACAACAACGCCACGGGCGAGACCTACACCTTGCCCGCCCGTCATGTGGTGATGGCGCTGGGCCACAGCTCACGCGACACCTTCACCATGCTGCACCGCCATGCGGTGGCGATGGAAGCCAAACCTTTCTCTGTCGGTGTGCGGATTGAACATCCGCAAAGTGTGATTGATCGCGCCCGCTGGGGCCAACACGCAGGCCACCCTTTGTTGGGCGCGGCCGACTACAAGCTGGTGCACCATGCCCATAACGGCCGTGCGGTGTACAGCTTTTGCATGTGCCCTGGCGGCACGGTGGTGGCCGCCACCAGCGAGGTAGGCCGCGTGGTGACCAACGGCATGAGCCAGTATTCACGCAACGAACGCAACGCCAACTCCGGCCTGGTGGTCGGCATTGACCCTAGCGACTACCCGACCGATCCAGCTGCCTTTGAAACCGAACTGGGGCAAGAGTTAGGCAACGCCGTACGCCACGACACACGCGATGCGCCTGGCGGTTTTCATCCACTCGCAGGCTTGGTCTTGCAGCGACAACTCGAAGCCCATGCCTACACCTTGGGTGGCAGCAGTTACGAAGCCCCTGCACAGTTGGTCGGTGACTTCATCGCCGATCGTGCCTCGACCGCATTGGGCAGCGTTGCTCCCTCGTACAAACCGGGCGTCAAAATGGTCAGCTTGAACAGTGCCTTGCCCACCTATGCGATCGACGCCATGCGCGAAGCCTTGCCTGTGTTTGGGCGCAAGATCAAAGGCTACGACATGCACGATGCCGTGCTGACAGGTGTCGAAACACGCACCTCGTCGCCCCTGCGCATTGACCGTGACAGCAGCACGCTGCAAAGCCCCACCTTGGCGGGGCTGTATCCGGCAGGCGAAGGTGCGGGTTATGCAGGCGGGATTTTGTCGGCCGGTGTGGATGGCATTAAAGTAGGCGAAGCTGTCGCACAACAACTCATTTCTTCCAGGAGCATCCCATGAAAGCCAATAACGTTTTAGACACCATCGGTCACACGCCACACATCCGCATCAACCGGTTGTTTGGCAGCAGCCACCAGGTGTGGATCAAGTCAGAGCGCACCAACCCCGGTGGTTCGATCAAAGATCGCATCGCCTTGGCCATGGTGGAAGCGGCTGAAAAATCGGGGGCGTTGAAAGCAGGTGGCACCATCATTGAGCCCACTTCAGGCAACACCGGTGTAGGCCTGGCGATGGTGGCCGCAGTCAAAGGCTACAAGCTGATCTTGGTCATGCCCGACAGCATGAGTGTGGAGCGCCGCCGCTTGATGCTGGCCTACGGTGCATCGTTTGATTTGACGCCCCGCGAAAAAGGCATGAAGGGCGCCATCGCCCGCGCCGAAGAACTGGCCGCGCAAACACCTGGCGCATGGATTCCGCAACAGTTTGAAAACCCAGCCAACATTGATGTGCATGTGCGAACCACCGCGCAAGAAATCATCGCGGATTTTCCAGACGGCGTAGATGTGCTGATCACCGGCGTGGGCACGGGCGGCCACTTAACGGGCACGGCCAAAGTGCTCAAAGCCAAGTGGCCTCAGCTGAAGGTGTACGCGGTGGAGCCCACGGCATCGCCCGTCATCTCAGGCGGCGCACCGGCACCCCATCCCATCCAAGGCATTGGCGCGGGCTTTATTCCTAAAAACTTGGACACCACATTGCTCGATGGTGTGATTCAAGTGGAAGCCGATGCTGCCCGCGAAATGGGCCGCCGCAGCGCCGCTGAGGAAGGTTTGTTGGTCGGCATTTCGTCGGGCGCGACACTCGCCGCGATTGCGCAGAAGCTGCCGGAGATTGCAGCGGGCGCCACCGTGCTGGGCTTTAACTACGACACGGGCGAGCGTTACTTGTCGGTAGATGGCTATTTGCCGGTTTAAACCTCAGGAAGCTGACATGTCTGACCGCACCGTCCATCTTCACCGCGTTCTCAAAACGTCCCCTGAAAAGGTGTATCGCGCTTTTCTTGAAGGCAATGCTTTGGCCAAGTGGTTGCCACCGTATGGTTTCACTTGCACCGTGCATCACCTTGAGCCGAAAGTGGGCGGCACATTCCGCATGTCGTTTCACAACTTCGGTAATGGCAACAGCCATTCGTTTGGCGGCGAGTACCTTGAGCTTGTGCCCAACGAACGCATTCGCTACACCGACAAGTTTGAAGACCCCAACTTGCCCGGTGTGCTGGAGGTGACGGTGTCGCTCACCTCCGTGCTCTGCGGCACTGAGGTGAACATCACGCAAGCGGGGATTCCTGACATGATTCCCCTTGAGATGTGCTACCTCGGATGGCAAGAGTCCTTGGAACAACTCGCCAAATTGGTGGAACCTGATATTGCGGGCTGATTTTTTATCGATTCAGCAAACGGTCTAAATCGGTCAACTCAGCGCGTGCCTCTTTGGCCAATTGCGCTTGTTCTTTGAGCCACCGTTTCAGCTCTGCTTCGTTTTGAATGCGACGCAAGTCGCGCTCTAGCATGTCAACCTCATGCGTTTTGTCGCGCAACTGAATGGCCAGTGCGCGCGCCAAGCTCTCGGCACTGATGTGGTCGAGTTCGTTCACGCCCAAGTAATGGCGAATTTCAAACTGAGCTTGCGCTTCGTCTTCTTCCAATGCTTCTACTTGCTCTTTGAGCAGCAAGCACATGGCGTTGAGTTTGTCATTGGCCATGCGGCTCAAGGCCGCGCTGTCGATCTGTGCAATGTGCAATTGCAGCTTGAGTAACTCTGATAAATTCTTGCGGTCATACGCGGCATTGACTTCGCTCATCAGTGAGGTCTTGCGCAAGCGCTCAGCTTCGTCAGGTTCGCGGTCGGGGTGTAAGGCACTGGCTAACTGGCGATACACCGTGCGCAGCGCGGTGTTGGCATCCATCTTTTGCTGCGCGTCTTTGAGCTGTCGTGCAGCAGGTTTTTTCTTGGCCTTCTTAGCTTGACGTTTGTCTTCTAAGCGTTGTTGCTGCTCACGGTATTGGCGCAAACCCGCCTCAAACACCGCCTCTGCTGTGTGCAAATCGTCCGCGCCATGCAAGGGCTTGCCGAACAAATCTTCAAACACGGCTTTGGCGTGTTCCGCACCTGCGCGGGCTTCTTCGGCCAAGGCTTGCGCATCTTCTTCGCTGTGGTGCTGGTTGAACACGGCTTGCACTTGAGCATCGTTTTTGTGTGCCAAGGCTTCGCAAAGGCCAAGGATGATTTGCGTCGCACTGCGTCGGTGTGTGGCTGTGAGCTCAGCGTTGTGCAAACGCCCGTCTAAAAACAGCAAGAGGTTTTTACGCGCTGCGTCTTCTTGGCTCTTCAACGCGCTCATCGCCGTTAAGTGACTGCTGCGGTGCTGGGCAGACAAAGCTTCTAGCGTGGCAATGGACTCGGACAACGCCGACACCCGCGCCAACAAGGTGTTGAAACGTTGTTGCGCTGGCGTTAAATCTGCTGAGGGCTGAATGGCAACGGTCGCCACTGCCTGTGCAGGAGCGACCGTCCAAGGAGATTCAGAGTGGGTCAAAAATCAACGCGCCGCTTGCAAGGCAGCAATGCGTTCTTCCAAGGGTGGGTGCGAAGCAAACAGCTTGCCCAAACCACCGGTGATGCCCATCGCAGCCACACTGGCAGGCAGCTCGCCCGCTTGCATGCTGTTCAAACGCGCCAAGGCGTTGATCATGGGCTGCTTGTTGCCCAAGAGCTGTGCCGAGCCTTCGTCCGCACGGAACTCGCGGTAGCGGCTGAACCACGCCACGATCATGCTGGCGACAAAGCCCAACACGATATCGAGCACAAAGCTGGTGATGTAGTAACCCATGCCAGGGCCACTGGATTGGTCATCCTTGCTGCGCAGCATGCCATCGACAAAGTACCCAATGACGCGGCTCAAGAACACCACAAAGGTATTGAGCACGCCTTGAATGAGCGTGAGCGTGACCATGTCACCGTTGGCCACGTGGGCAATTTCATGGCCCAACACCGCCTCAATTTCTTCGTGCGTCATGCTTTGCAGCAAACCTGTCGACACGGCGACCAAGGCTGAATTTTTGAACGCCCCAGTGGCAAACGCATTGGGCTCACCTTCGTAAATCGCGACTTCAGGCATGGCGATGCCAGCACGCTCAGACAAGCGCTGTACCGTGCTGACGATCCAAGCTTCATCTGGATTGGCAGGTTGGTTGATGACGTGTGCGCCGGTGCTCCACTTGGCCATGGGCTTGCTCATCAAGAGCGAAATGATGGCGCCGCCAAAACCCATGATGAGCGAAAAGCCCAGCAAGGCAGACAGGTTCAAGCCATTGGCCGTGAGGTAGCGGTTGACGCCAAGCAAACTGGCGACGACCCCCAGCACCACCATGACGGCGAGGTTGGTGAGGACGAACAGAAGAATGCGTTTCATGGTTTCCTTTTCAGCGGGTAGTACAAAGGTCCGCTGTTGCGAATGGTAGGGGCGAATGCTTGCAATTCAATGCAAGGGCTTTAAAAAACCACACGGAAACTAGGCCAAGCCATGCGGCTTTAGACCCACTTCGCGTTTAGGCCGGAACACATTCGTGTCCTCGTAATAAGCCCGCTCTGTATTGGCTGCCCACCAGTTGGGCACGCCTAGAACGGGCAGTGGCTCGTACGGTTTGGTGGCGAGCTTGGAGGGTTGCAGATCGTGCACTAGCCACGCATCGAGTTCGGCTTCATCGTGCGGATGGACGTCCTGACCCACACGGTAGACATGGCCTGTGATGGATTTGTACGGTGTGACGAGTTTTTCTAACAAAGCATGGCCAAACAGCACGAGGTGTACCTGTTGCCATTGGGGGCGCAAGTCGACAAACAAAGTGAGCCAATCGCGAGCTTGCAGCGCATTCCACACTGCATCGGGCGCGTGCATGAGGATTACGTTTTCATCAAACAGCGTCAGTGCATCACGCACAGGACCACGCGTGGCGCGCACACCTTGGGCTTCGATTTCTGCGGCTTGCAGTTGGTTCAGTCGGCGTTTGGCCAATGGAAAACGGTGCCAGCACAGGCCATTGAAAAAATCGTGCAGGCCATCGCGGGTGGGAACTTGTGCTGTTTTGAAGATGAAGTCTTCGTAGGCTTGGCCCTCGGGCAGGGTTGATTGAGGGACGAACTTCACTTCGTTGGCATCGCCAAGAGCGAGGCCAGTGCCGTTCGTGCTCATACTCGCTGCGCTCGCCAAATCGCCCGAGCCGGCGCTGACCTCACTCTTGGCTGAAGTTGACAACACGTTGAGCGCGACAGCGACGCTTTGCTGTTGCAACGCTAGGTGTGCAGTGCATTCACCGAGTTCGCGCCACGGCGCAAACCACGGTTGGGACCAATCTATTTCGGCTAAAACAGCGCCTGCAAAGCCCTCAATCTTCGGACTTAAACCACGCGCCAAGGCAAGGCCTCGCCAGAGCGCAAGGGTTTCAAATCGGCTTCGCCAAATGCAAAGCTCTCGGGTGGCGTCCAGCTTTCTTTGCGCAACGTGAGCGTGCCGGTGTTGCGTGGCAAGCCGTAGAAGTCTGCGCCATGGAAGCTGGCAAAGCCTTCGAGTTTGTCGAGTGCGCCTGCGTTGTCAAAGGCTTCGGCATACATGGGCATGGCGGCATGCGCGGTGTAGCAGCCCGCGCAACCCGTGGCGTGTTCTTTGAGATGCGCGGGGTGTGGCGCACTGTCGGTGCCCAAGAAGAATTTGGGTGAACCACTGGTGGCGGCCTTGACCAAAGCTTGGCGATGTGTCTCACGCTTTAAAACGGGCAAGCAGTAGTAGTGCGGGCGAATGCCACCCGTGAAGATGGCGTTGCGGTTGTAAAGCAAATGGTGGGCGGTGATGGTGGCACCCGTGTACTTGTCGCTCGTCGCCACATACTGCGCCGCTTCGGCGGTTGTGATGTGCTCAAACACAATTTTGAGTTCGGGGAAATCTTTGCGCAGCGGAATGAGTTGTGTGTCGATGAACACGGCTTCGCGGTCAAACAAGTCGATGTCAGGGCTGGTGACCTCGCCATGCACCAACAACAACATGCCAGCCTTTTGCATGGCTTCGAGAGTCTTGTAGGTTTTTCGCATGTCCGTGACACCAGCATCGCTGTTGGTGGTGGCACCGGCTGGGTAGAGCTTGGCCGCGACAACGCCAACGTCTTTGGCACGCGCGATTTCATCGGCAGGCAGGTTGTCCGTCAGGTAGAGCGTCATCAATGGCTCAAAGCTCGCATCTTGTGGTACGGCGGCCAAGATACGTTCTTTGTACGCCAAGGCCTGCGCCGCTGTGGTCACGGGAGGCTTCAAGTTGGGCATGATGATGGCACGACCAAATTCGGCAGCAGTGTGGGGCACCACGGTGTTCAGGGCAGCGCCATCGCGCACGTGCAGGTGCCAGTCATCGGGTTTGGTGATGGTGAGTTGTTGCGTCATTTGATGGATTGTCTTCGAAGTTTCGAGTGCATCTAAGCCACGTACTCAGAAGCATGATTGACAATATGTATCCCATTTAATACAATATAAATGTATTCGATCTACACCACTGAAACATTCGATACGTGGTTTGAATCTTTAACAGATAAACAAACTGCCCGTCGTGTGCAGGCACGTATTGATCGAGTTGAAGACGGAAACTTTGGTGATCACAAAGCAGTGGGTGCGGGCGTGTCAGAGATGCGCATTCACCACGGACCGGGGTTTCGTGTCTATTTCACACATCAGGGTTTCGAGATCGTTATTCTTTTGGCAGGCGGCGACAAGTCAAGCCAAATCAAAGACATTGCAACAGCGCAAAAACTTGCGCGCCTACTCAAGGAGTGACTAGATGACGACGCTCAAGTTACGCAAATGGGATAGCGCAGACCACCTCAAAACAAAAGAGGATATGGCGCTTTATCTAGAGGCCTGCCTACAAGAAGCTGGGGACGATGCCGCGTTTATTGCGAAAGCTTTGGGCACCATTGCACGCGCGAAAGGCATGTCTCAACTATCACGCGATACAGGCCTAGGCCGGGAAAGTCTTTACAAGGCACTCTCAGGTGAAGGCAACCCAAGTTTTGCAACCATACTGAAGGTGACGTCGGCACTTGGCATCAAACTACATGCACAGCCAATGCGCGCGAACTAACTTAGTTCAGTGCGCCAAGATCTTGTTCAAGAACTCTTTGGTGCGTGGCTGACGGTTCTCTGGGTGGTTGAAGAACTCGTCCTTCGAGCAGTCTTCCAACACCTTGCCGCCCACATCCATGAAGATCACGCGGCTACCCACCTTGCGTGCAAAGCCCATTTCGTGCGTCACGCACATCATGGTCATGCCCTCATTCGCCAAGTCCACCATCACGTCCAACACCTCGCCCACCATTTCGGGGTCGAGTGCGGACGTGGGTTCATCAAACAACATCACGATGGGGTCCATGCTCAAGGCACGGGCAATGGCGACGCGTTGTTGTTGACCACCTGAGAGCTGGCCTGGGAACTTGTCTTTGTGTGCCATCAGGCCAACACGTTCCAAATACTTCAAGCCATGCGCACGCGCCTCTTCTTCGCTGCGACCCAACACCTTTTGCTGGGCGATGGTCAGGTTTTCGGTCACCGACAAATGGGGGAACAGCTCGAAGTGTTGAAACACCATGCCCACGCGGCTGCGCAATTTGGGTAAGTCGGTGTCTTTGCCGTGCACGGCAATGCCGTCGACAAAAATCTCGCCTTGTTGGAAAGGCTCCAAGGCGTTGATGGTTTTGATGAGGGTGGATTTGCCCGAGCCGGATGGACCACACACCACCACCACCTCACCTTTTTGAATGTTGGTAGAGCAGTTGTTCAGCACCTGCACAGGGCCATACCACTTGGACACATTTTTTAATTCAATCACAGCAAACTCCAGCTCAATATTTGGATGCGCATGCTTCGCTTGTCTTTAGCGAATGATGGCAATGCGTGCTTGCAAGCGACGCACCAGGGCCGAGAGGCCAAAACAAATCACAAAGTAAACCAAGGCGGCCAAGATGTACACCTCTTCCACGCGGCCATAAATCTTGCCTGCCGTGACAAAGCCTTTGAGCAAGTCGTAGGCGCCAATGGCGTAGACCAACGAGGTATCTTGGAACAAGATGATGGTTTGGGTGAGCAGCACAGGAATCATGTTGCGAAAGGCTTGCGGCAACACAATCAGGCGCATGTTTTGGCTGTAGCTCATGCCCAAGGCTTGACCCGCCATCACCTGACCGCGCGGGATCGATTGAATGCCTGCGCGCATGATTTCGCTGAAATACGCCGCCTCAAATGCCACAAAGGTGATGGTGGCCGATAACTCCGCGCCAATGGAGCGGCCAATCAAAAACGGGATCAACAAGAAGAACCACAGAATCACCATCACCAAAGGGATGGAGCGCATGCCGTTCACATACACGACAGCGGGCAACTCCAACGCTTTGTTGCCCGACAAACGCATGAGTGCGAGGAGGGTACCAAACACAATGCCGCCCACGGTGGCGATGAGGGTCAGCTCAACGCTGAACAGCATGCCTTTCAACACAAACTTGTTGAAGATGTCCCATTCGACAAACGAAAAATCAAGTGCACCCATGCTCAGTGCCCTCCGCCGACATTGCCTGCGACCACGAGGCCAGGGATTTGCATCCGGCGCTCGGCGAAGGCCATCACACGGTTGACGGCAAAGGCCGACAAGGTGTACAGGGCGGTGACGGCCAAATACACCTCAATGCCGCGCGAAGTTTCTTCTTGCACTTGCATGGCGTACATGGTGAGTTCGGCAATCGACACCGCAAAGGCCACCGATGAGTTCTTGAGCAAGTTCATCGACTCGCTGGTGAGTGGCGGCCAAATCGTGCGAAACGCAATTGGCAGCAACACATAGCGATAGGTTTGCCAAGTGGTAAAGCCCATGGCCATGGCCGCATAGCGCTGGCCGCGTGGCATGGCTTGAATACCAGCGCGCAGCATTTCGGCAATACGCGAGGAAGTGAAAAAGCCCAGGCCCAGCACCACCAACACGAACCCCGGCACTTGCTGCATCACCGGAAAAACCTTGGGCAATACAAAGTACCAGAGAAAAATTTGGACCAACACGGGGATGTTGCGAAACAACTCCACCCACGCATTGGCGAATCGCGCTAACCCAACATTCAAACGCGTGTCTTGTGGCAAGGTGCGCAGAATGCCCATCAGGCATCCCGACACCATGGCCACCACCCACGCACTGCCTGCGACGGACAGCGTCCAGCCCCAGGCGTCAAACATCCACTCGAGGTAGGTTCGACCCCCACCATCGTCTTCGAGAAAAACCTGCCAATCGAGTGTCATGTGCGCGCTTTTCTAGATTACTTCTTGGCGTAGGCTTCGACGGGTTTGTCGTTAGGCGTTGCCCAAGCGGCCTTGTTGGCATCGCTGGCAGGCATGCCCAACTTGATGTTCTTGGGAGGAATGGCTTGCACAAACCACTTGTCGTAGAGCTTGGCGAGTTCACCCGATTTGGCCAAGCCCGCAATGGTGTCGTCCGCCAATTTCTTGAACGCTGGATCGTCTTTGCGGAACATGATGGCGATGGGCTCGACGTTCAACACTTCGCCCACGATTTTGAAATCAGCCGGTGCTTTGGAATTGGCGATGTTGCCGGCCAAGATTTGACCGTCCATCACGAACGCATCGGCGCGGCCAGATTCAAGCAAGAGGAAGCTGTCTGCATGGTCTTTGCCAAACACTTCTTTGAAATCAACGCCCGTGGCGCGCTCGTTCTTGCGCAGCAGTTGGACCGAGGTGGTGCCTGTGGTGGTGGCGACGTTCTTGCCATTCAACTGAGCAATCGAGGTGATACCCGAGTTGGCGCGCACCGCAATGCGCACTTCTTCCACATAGGTGGTGAATGCAAAAGCCACTTGCTTTTGACGCGCTTCGTTGTTGGTGGTGGAGCCACACTCAATGTCCACTGTGCCGTTTTCGGTCAACGGAATGCGGTTTTGTGAGGTCACGGAGATGTACTTGGTCTCCAGTTTTTTGCCCACGGCCTTTTCGACGTTGGCAATGATGCGTTGGCAAATTTCCACGTGGTAGCCCACATACTTGCCGTCGCCCAGGGTGTAAGACAAGGCGCCCGATGAGTCGCGCACGCCCATGGTGATGGCGCCTGCGGCTTTGACTTTGGCGAGCGTGTCATTGGCTTGCGCGAATGCGGTGCCGGTCAACAAAGTGGCAACGGCCAAGGTGAGGAGATGCTTTTTCATGTGGTGCTCCGATGTAGATGAGAGACGAGTAAAAATTGCATTCTAGAGACAAGCCACCAAGGGGAATCCCTAGCTGAAGGCCCCCATCTGCGCTACCACTACCATAACGGGGTTTGAGCCCCTTAAAGGATATTCCAGATGAGCAAGCTACTTAAGTTATTCATCCTTGCGCTGCTAATACCTAGTACCTTTGCACAGGGCTTAAAAACCGAACTTCTGGAAGTTGACCTTGGGCGTGAGTTTGGTTTCTTTTCCAAGTCTCCTGCTGTGTTGCGGGCGATTGCCGTGTCTCCAAGCAACACCGATACCAAAGAAGCTATTTTGTTTTTCGTGGGATGGCCTGGCACCCTATGGCTGCCCGAAAAATTTGATCCGCAAAAGTTTTTAGAGCTCAGTAAGAACAGCAAATTTTTTATGTTCAGAGACATTAACTTTTTTGCTTCCAAGGACATCAGCTTGGTGATTGTTGACTGCCCTACGGATCAGTGGGGCGGCGGTCGAGCTGTTAACCCTACTGGGTGCGGAGACTCTTATCGTTCCTCGCAAACACATGCGGATGACGTTAGAAAATTAATGGCGCAGTTAAAAGTTAATCAAGGAATTGAAAAATTTTATGTAATGGGTCATAGCTATGGCAGCATTTCATCGCGGTGGTTGTCCATCAATTTAGGAAAAGAAATTGATGGAAGCATCCACTCAGCATCCATTACACATAAAACTGCCCCCCACAATCCACAGCTTCAGGACTTTGGGTCTAGCTTATCCAGAATGGATGCCACAAAGGCTGCAAGCCCATATGTCTTTGTGCATAACCAGCAAGATCAGTGCAAAGACACTCAATACCCCGTCATTCAGCAGCTTGCGCCAGATAAATTAATGACAGTCAAAGGTGGAATAGCAGAAGGTGACCCATGTGGTGGAGGACATCTTCATTCATATCAAGGGAGGTGGCCTGAGGTTCTAGCGTCCGTTTACAAATGGATCAAATCTCGTGAAATAACGCCTGTTATTGGCGATTAATTCCACAGTCAGAAGCATTTTTTACTTTCCGGTTGAGTCGCATAGACAAACTAAAAACCCCGCCACGTTGCCGTGGCGGGGTTTCAGACTTTTAAATCCTTAACTGGCTAAGCCAGCGTGGGGATTAGAAGTTGAGTTGCAAACCAACAGCAGTTTTTGTTTGCTTGGCGTTAGCTGTCGTAGTGACTTGGTTGTCAAAGGTGTAGTTGCTGTAACGACCGTACAAAGTGGTGGTTTTGCTCAAAGCGTAGTCCACGCCCAAGCCAGTCAGCTTCTTGTTTTGAGGAGCAGCTGCGTTGGTAGCGTACTTGTCTTTGTAGCTGGCAGATTGTGCCAACAAGGTTGTAGCACCCATGGTGTAAGTGCCGGCGATGAAGTTACCGTCATTGTCTTTGCCGTCTGTACCGCCAACAGCTTTTTCGCTGTGAGCGCCAGCCACCAATTTAGCAGCGCCGAAAGTGTAGCTAGCTTGGTAGTTCAAGATGGTGTTGGCAACTGTTGTAGTAGCGCCGTTGGTGGCACCAGATTTCTTCCAGTAAGTCACAGCAGCAGTCAAAGGACCATTTGCGTAGAACACGCCCAGGTCGTCAACTGTACCGATGTTAAGCAAGCCGCCAGTAGCGGGGCCGGCATTGGCAGATGCAGCTTGAGTAATTGCGATGTTGGTGTCTGCGTTTTGACCGGCGCTACGACCGTAGATGGCGCGCAAACCGTTCATTGTGGGAGTTTCGTACTGAACAGTTTGGCTTTGACGAACTTGTCCAGTACCGTGGAGAGATTCACCGAAGCCAGAACCCAGCTTGGTACCGAACACGCTGCCGCCTTGTGTGTACAAGGTTGGAGTGTTAGGAGCGCCCAACTTGATAGTACCGAAACCACCAGTCAAACCAGCCCAAACTTCGCCGCCGCCAGAACCGAAGTTAACACCAGGACCTGCGTTAGGCAGACCTTGGTCAGCGCCTTTACCGATTTGATCTTCTTTGTTTTGAGCTTGGAAGTCATTTTCAATCATGGCGATAGCAGACAAGCCGCCACCCAGATCTTCTTTCACTTTGAAAGTGATTTGCGATGTACCGCGACCGTTGTAAGTCATGCCAGTTTGGTCCACTTTGTTGCCAGCTGTACCGGCAGCAGCGCCGTAAGTGGTGCTGGTCTTAATGTATGTGGGGTCAAAGGTACCGACGATTGAGACGTCTGCGAAAGCGCTAGTAGCGGCGAGTGCTGCGAGGGCAACGAGGGTTATTACCCTTGTATCAACGTTAAATCGTTAAAGTATCTGAAGAAAATTTCTTCCCATCAAGCTATTCATAACTTTCATAGGTTACGAACTATGATCTTTTTTAACAGGCGATTTGAAATCAATATGACTAATATTGTCTCTGCGAATGAAGATTTCTTCTTTGTTCCTAAAGCGCGCAATTCTCCAATTAAGCAGAGTTTTTCCAAGGTAGAAGGGCTACCCGATAAGTTAAAAATTTTCAGAATCTCCGGCAGTAAATATTGGCAAGTTCGATTTTTTAACCATGGGAAATACATCGCTAAGAGTTTGAAAACCACAGACAAGCAAGAAGCAGCGATGCTGGCGCAACACTTTTATATAGGCTTGAAAAATACGGGGGTGGTTGACGAGGCAGTTACGCAAGACAGCAACCACTTTCGTGTCGCCGAGATCGATAACCAAAACTTTCTGCACGATTTAATTGAAGAAGTTTTGCTTTCAGAGTTCGAACGACTCAGTCGTGATGAGATCACGCATGGGTCTTACTTGATGACCCAAGGAAGGCTTGAAGGACTGATATTTCAGTTTCTAAAAGCACAACCGCTTGCGTTGATTAAAACTGAAACGATGGAGCAATTTGTCAGCTTTTTAACCACGCAAAATCTGGCTCCACCAACGATTGTGGGTTACTTGGCCTTGATGCGAAAGCTGCTGAGGTTGCTGGTGAGAAAGCAGGTCATCCGACAAATGCCTTTGTTTCCGAAGGTCAAGTCACCGCCAAATTCAAGAGGCGCTTTCACGGTGACGGAATACCGCGCGATTTTGAAAAAATCAAAAACACTGATCGGACAAACATTTACCGACTGGGGTGAAGGAAAACGGGCATGGGTGAGAAAGAAATACCAGAGCATGTCGGGCAGCATGAACTTGCTGATTCGTTTCATGATTTATACATTTCTTCGCCCAGGGGATATCCGACAGTTGAAGAACAAACACGTGGAAGTGATTCGAAGCACGTTTCACTATTTACGCCTCACATTGCCTGAGGTGAAGCGGCATAAAGCACCGGTGGTCAGTTTGCCTGCGGCAGTCGGTATCTACGAGCGCTTATTGCAACAACAGCTGAGTCATGGCTATGGACAACCCGATGACTATGTGTTTTTTCCAGAAGAGAAGAACCGTTCATTAATTTTGGACGTGATTGGCTGGCAATTCAATTGGATCTTGAAAGAGCTAGGACTCAAACAAGGCCCACACGGGGTGAACCGTTCGCTCTATAGCCTGCGCCACACGTCGATCACGTTCCGTCTGATTTACGGCGGCAACATCGATTTGCTCACACTGGCCAGAAACGCCAGAACGTCGGTCGAGATGATCGAAAAGTTTTACGCCAGCACGCTATCGGCCGAAATGAACATCGCGTTGCTGCATGGCAAACGTCATTGAAGAGACCGAATTCGCTCCACATGGGCCAACAGCGAACGCATCGCCACCGGCCACAAACGCGGCGGCACATCGTCGTAGGCGAGCTTCACCCAATCGTCCATGCTGCCGTGAGGGAGCTGTTGCATCACCCCCAAAATCTTGGCTTCGCGTTTGAGGCGGTGGTTCTTTAAGTGTGTGATACAGGCGCGCGCGTCAAACGGTTCATCCCATAGGTTGCCCAGCACATGGCCGTGGGCGGGCAGGATGAATTCGATGCGGTCTTGCTCGCAGGCGTCTAGCAATTTGTCGAGCGCGCTCATGTAGTCAGCCATATTGCCGTCGGGTGGGTCGATCACCGTGGTGCTGCCGTTAAGCACATGGTCGCCGCTGAACAGCAAGCCGTCTTCTTCCAGCACCAAACACACATGGTTGGCCGCATGGCCGGGCGTATGCACCACGCGCAGGGTGTGGGTGGTGCCTTGGCCTTGCAAGATGAGCAGCTCACCGTCGCTCAAAGCACGGTCGGGTGTGAAGTGGCTGTTCGCACGCGCCGTGGGTTGTGATGGCAAACCCAACACGGGTGGGCGGTGACCATGCTGTGCGCATAAGGCCTGCAAGGGCGCGGCACCCGGCGAATGGTCGGAGTGCGAATGGGTGCACACGATATAGCGGATGTTGCCGCCTGCGGCGCGCCACAAACGGTCTAAGTGTTCGGCGTCAGCGGGACCGGGATCGATGGCGGCATAGCCTGTGTCGGGGTCGCCCACCAGATAGCTGTTGGTGCCAGGGCCTGTCATCACGCCGGGGTTGGGTGCGGTGAGGCGCTGCACGTTTTTGAGTAGCAGCACAGGTTGATCGGTGACCCAATCAAGGTGATGCAGGATTTGCCCATCGGGGCAGGTGAGGGCGAGTTCACCAAAGGGTGGCTCGTGCTCCATGTAGCGCACCTCTTCGCCACCCAACCAAGCGGCGCGTGGGCAGCTGGTGAACCACGGTTGCTCGCTGGCGCAGGCAGCAAGCACGCTGTCGACGGTGGCGTAGCTCTGCAAACGCTCGAGGGTGCGGATGGTGGGGTAGATGATGAAGAAGTTGCCTTCGGCATGGCGGCTTAGCGCATCCGCGGGGCGCACCCACACGGGTTCGAATTGTTCTTTTTCGTCAGCCACAGGGGTTTGTGCATCGGGCATGCGTGCGACCAAGAACGGCACATCAAAGCGGCGTGGCAAATCACGGTCAGTGATCCAGTGGGCCAATACAAACACTTCGTCGGCCGCGAGCGTGAGGCCGCGTGCCTGGCATTGGGTGGCAAACGCGTCTGCGCTGGCTTTGCGATCGAGCGCAGCAATGTCTGCGGTGCTGGCCATTTGGCCATTGGCATGACGGGCCAGCAAGATGCCGAGTTCTTCAAAGCTCTCACGGATGGCGGCAATGGCTTGTGTGAGGTGCAAGTCGCTTTGGGTTGGGCGACGGCAGGCGTGAGGGTGGGCGGCATGGTCGGCTGAGTCAATGCCGCCGCCGGGAAACACATAGGCACCGGGGGCAAAGCTCGCCGTCATGGAACGGCGGGTCATCAACACTTCTAGGCCTTGCGGGCCATCGCGCACCAGCAAAACGGTGGCAGCAGACAACAAACGCGCGGGCGCGCGCTGGGGATGGGGGAGTTGGGTAGAACGGACCATGCAGACATTATGAAGAGCTTGCCTGTGCGTGTTTACCCGATGCGTAAAAGCCGCATGCTTTCAAAGCTTGGTTTGGCCAACAATTCTGCCCTAGACAAACATTCTTGGAGAACACACACCATGCAACGTCGCACGTTCAAAGCAGCGCTGGGCTGCACCTTGGCATTGGCTGCACTCAGTGTGTCGTCATTGGCGATGGCACAAGCTTGGCCGACCAAGCAACCGATCAAGTTGGTGGCCGTGTTCCCACCTGGTGGCTCGGTGGACCAAGTGGCGCGCATCATTGCGCAGCCCCTGTCACAGCAACTGGGGCAATCGGTGATTGTGGAAAACCGGGGCGGTGCCTCGGGCACGATTGGTACCGCCGCTGTGGTGCAAGCGCCGGCCGATGGCTACACCTTTGCGGTGGTGTTTGACACCTTTGGTGTCAACCCCAGCTTGAGCCCCAGCATGCCGTTTGACAGCAAAAAAGACTTGCTGCCTTTGGTGCTGGTGGGCACCTCGCCCATGGTGCTGGCCACCAACGTCAACTCCGAATACAAAACTTTTGCCGATGTGGTGGCCGCTGCCAAAGCCAAGAAGAACGTGAGTTTTGGCACCATCGGCAACGGCAGCTTGGGCCACTTGGCTATGGCTTTGCTGGGTAAAAACGCAGGCGTGGACTGGACCCATGTGCCCTACAAAGGCGGCGGCCCTTTGATGAGTGATGCGGTGGCAGGCCATGTGCCTTTGTCCATCGGCTCGGTGTTTGTGACCAAGCCGCATATCGACAGTGGTCGCATGCGCCCCTTGGCGGTGACTACCAGCAAACGCGCGGCCGATTTGCCCAACGTTCCCACCATTGCCGAAAACGGCTACCCCGGTTTTGAAGCGCCTGCGTGGTGGGCGTTGTTGGCATCGTCGAAAACACCGCCTGAGATCGTCAAGCGCATGAACGAAGAACTCAACAAAGTGCTGAAAAACCCAGAGGTGGCCAAAAAGCTGGACGCTCAGGGCATTGACGTGACCGGCGGCAGCCCCGAACAAGCCCGCGCGTTCATTGAAAAACAAATGACCGTCTGGGCCAAGGTGGTCAAAGACAACGACATCAAAGCCGATTGATATCGGCCTTTTGATGTCGCAGGTTTAGCGCTGTGGCTCGCCTTCGGGCGTGATCTGCAACGCGACCAAGAAGCGCGCCACCATGTTGTAGGTGGCAATGGCCGTGGTCAACTCCACCAGCTCGGTGGTGGTGAAGCGGGCTTTCAAGGCGGCGAACACGCTGTCTTCCACTTTGACATCGCGTGTCATTTGCGCGGCGTACTGCACCACCAAGCGTTCCACTTCACCCAAGCCCGCATCGGTCACGGTTTGGCGCGCATCACCTTGCACCACGCGGTTCAAGGCGTCGAGTTCGGCTTGGGTGCCGCCTGCGGTCAAAAAGTCGGGCGCATGGTGGTGGTACTCGTACTGCGCGCCTGTCAGCAAGGCCACGGTGCAAATACCCAGCTCGCACAGTCTGCGGCTGGTGGGCAAGCCCGTGCGCACGTTTTTCAAATACACATTCCAACCACGCGCTACAGGCTCGCTCCAGAGCAAGGCGCGGTCGAGGTTGATGAGCTCACCACCGCGTCGGGCCAAGATGGCGTCGACCAAATCATGGGGTTGTGGTTTTTGTTCGGGCGTCCAGGCTGGAATGCGCATAAGGTGTTCTCGTGTGCGGTGGATGAAAAGAAGGGCATCAGCATAAACCGTCTGTGTGGATGGGCTTGACCACTGAGCGACATGGGTCGTCGATAATCACGCCATGCGAATTCGCTTTACCAAAATGCAAGGTGCAGGCAATGACTTCGTGGTCTTGGACGAGACCCACGAGCGCCTTCACCTCACCACCGCCCAGTACCGCTATTTGGCTGACCGCCACTTTGGTGTCGGTGCCGACCAAATTCTGACCGTGCGTCCCGCGCCCTCGCCTGACGTGGACTTTGAATATGTCATCCACAACGCCGATGGCGGCGAGGTGGAGCAGTGCGGCAATGGCTCGCGTTGTTTTGTCCGCTTTGTGCGCGAACAGGGGCTGACAGACAAAACCACGGTGCGTGTGAAAGTGCATGGCGGCGTGATCACGCTGCAAGAAATGCCCGATGGCCAAGTCACTGTGGACATGGGCGCGCCTGTGTTTGAACTGCCCCAGGTGCCGTTCAATCCGCAACACGCCCAAGCATTGGATGCGAAAGCTCAGCCCACCGATGCTGCCCATGCCGTGGCTTGGCAACTCACCCTCCCCAATGGCGATGTACCTCGGGTAGGTGTCGTCTCGATGGGCAACCCCCATGCGGTGCAAGTGGTGGCCGATGTCGATACTGCCCCTGTCAGCGTGCAAGGCCCTTGGATCGAACACCACGAGGCGTTCCCTAAACGCGTGAATGCAGGCTTTATGCAAGTGCTTGACCGCAGTGCGGTGCGCTTGCGTGTGTTTGAACGCGGCGCAGGCGAAACCTTGGCTTGTGGCACTGGCGCATGTGCGGCGGTAGTCATGGGCATTCGCTGGGGCCTGCTCGACGCGCGTGTGCGCGTGCAGACCCACGGCGGTGAACTCACCATCGAATGGCCGGGCGGCGACAGCCCCGTGCGCATGACCGGCCCCGCCACCACCGTGTTTCACGGCGAAATCAATATTCCAGACATCTTATGAACCACGCAGCCATGAACCCCATCACCGAAGACGACATCGCCAATTTCTTGGTCAACACGCCCGATTTTTTTGAACGCCATGCCGAGCTGTTGGCCGCTGTCAAATTGACCAGCCCCCACGGCCAGCGTGCGGTCAGCTTGCAAGAGCGCCAAGCCGAAATGCTGCGCGAAAAAATCAGGGCCTTGGAGCTGCGCAGCATGGACATGATGCGTCATGGCACTGAAAACGAGGTGCTGATCGAGCGCATGCAGCGCTGGGTCAAAACCCTGTTGATGACCACCAACGCACGCGATTTGCCCCACACCATCGCCGACCACATCCAGCACGACTTCATGGTGCCGCAGGTGGCCATCAAGGTGTGGGACGTGAACGAAGCCTTCAAAATCGAGCCCTTTGCCGTGGGCGTGATCGATGCCATCAAAGAATTCGCGGACAGTTTGAAAACACCTTATGTGGGCGTGAACAACGCGTTTGATGCTGTGCAGTGGTTGCCCGAGCCCGATGCGGCGCAGTCGGTGGCTTTTATTGCTTTGCGTGCCACCCGCGTGGAAGACACGTCACAAACTGCGGCCGAACAACCCGTTATCGGTTTGTTGGTCTTGGCCTCGCCCGATCCTCAGCGTTACCACGAAGGCATGGGCACGGCCTTCTTGGAACGCTTGGGTGATTTGGCCAGCGCGGCCTTGTCGCACCTGCGCTAAGCCTCGCCATGGATTGGGTCGCCCGCTATCTCGACCACGTCCGCTATGAAAAGCGTTTGGCCGAACGCACGCTGGCGCTGTACACCCTCGACCTTGAAAAACTCAGCGCTTATGCGCAAGAGGCCGGTGTGGCCTTGGACGCGGTGCAAACCACCCATGTGCGCCGCTGGGTGGCCCAGATGCACAGCGGCGGTCGCAGTGGTCGCGGTATTGCACTCATTCTGTCGGGTTGGCGCGGTTTTTATGTGTGGATGGGGCGTGAAGGCTTGATCGTCAGCAACCCCGTGCAAGACGTGCGCGCGCCCAAAGCACCCAAACCTTTACCCAAGGCCTTGAGCGTGGACGACGCGGTGCAACTCGCCGAGTTCTCTGCCCCGCAAGACGTGACCGACCCTTGGCTGGAACGCCGCGATGCGGCCATGGTCGAACTGCTCTATGGCTGCGGTTTGCGTGTGGGCGAGCTGGTGGGCTTGGATGTGCAAGCCAGTGCCTCGGCCAAAGGCTGGATTGATTTAGAAAGTGGCGAGGCCCATGTGCTGGGCAAAGGCAGCAAACGCCGCAGCGTGCCCGTGGGCCGCAAGGCCATCGAGGCGTTGCGTGCCTGGCAGCAAGTGCGCGCGGAGGGCTTGAACGCCGCCACCGCGCATCAAACCGCTTTGTTCATCGGCCAGCACGGCACACGGTTGACGGCTCAAGCGATTTGGCAACGTTTGCGCCAACGCAGCGGCCAGGCAGGCTTGGCGACGCCGGTGCATCCGCACATGCTGCGGCATTCGTTTGCCAGCCATGTATTGCAGTCCAGCAGTGATTTGCGGGCCGTGCAAGAGTTGCTGGGTCACGCGAATATCAGCACCACGCAGGTTTACACGCGCTTGGATTTTCAGCACTTGGCCAAAGCCTACGACGCAGCGCATCCGCGGGCTCGGAAGAAATAGCCACGTGCTGGGGCAGGGGTGCGGTAGGCGCTGAGGCTCATACGTCGCTGACGCGCCTCGAAATCGCCTCATCGCCTACCGCACCCCTGCCCCAGCACGTGGCATCGTGCGTGGCGCAAACCAGCGACAATCGGGTGAATGAAAACGATTCGACTCAAAGAAGGCAAAGAGCGCTCCGCCTTGCGCAGCCACCCCTGGATTTTTGACAGCGCCATCGCCAAAGGCGGCGCCGATGCGGGCGAGACCGTGCGGGTGGAAAGTCACAGCGGCACATTTCTTGGCTGGGCGTCTTTCAGCCCGACCTCCAAAATTCGCGCCCGTGTGTGGAGCTTTGATGAAAGCCAGCGCATTGACGCGGAATTTTTCAAACGCTCCATCCAGCGTGCCATTGCCGCACGTAGCCGGTTTGACATTCAAAGCAATGGCGTGCGTCTGATCCACGGTGAGTCCGACGGCTTGCCCGGCTTGATCGTCGACCGCTACGACGACACCTTGGTGGCGCAGTTCTTGTCCAGCGGCACGGAGCGTTGGAAGAACGAGATTGCCGACGCCTTGCTCGAGCAGACGGGCTTGGCCAAGCTGTACGAGCGCTCAGACTCGGGCGTGCGTGGTTTGGAGGGCTTGCAGCCCGTCACCGGATGGCTGCGCGGCGAGGGACCCACAGGCATCATCTTGCGCGAGCACGACTGGCGGTTGTCGCTCGACATTGCCGAAGGGCACAAAACTGGTTTTTACCTAGACCAGCGCGACAGCCGCAAAAAGTTTGCCGATTACGCCAAGCGTTTGCAATTCCAGCGCGTGCTCAATTGCTATTGCTACACCGGCGGTTTCACTGTGGCAGCCTTGGCGGGTGGTGCGGCTCATGTCACATCGATTGATTCATCGGGTCCCGCGATTGAACGCGCCCGTGCCAATGTGGCTTTGAATGGTTTTGACGCCTCGCGCACCACCATGATGGATGCCGATGTGAACGGCGCGCTGCGCCAGTTCCATAAAGAGGGCAAGACTTTCGATGCCATCGTGCTCGATCCCCCTAAGTTCGCGCCTTCTGCCGCCCATGCCGACCGTG
>Ga0228703_1000119_pt1 | contig 67502 bp, 65 predicted proteins | sample McNCre217_Aug_MG_3_FD_178020 | JGI IMG/M metagenome (GOLD analysis project Ga0228703, IMG submission 178020) | Freshwater microbial communities from McNutts Creek, Athens, Georgia, United States - 29-17_Aug_MG | ecosystem: Environmental > Aquatic > Freshwater > Creek | place: USA: Georgia...
GAAAAGCTGGAAGACCTGGAAACCTTTGACGCCCGCGAATTTGCGCAGGCCCTCTTGTCATGACGAATACCACCGAACCCCGTTTGACTTCCCTCTCCCACGGCGGCGGCTGCGGCTGCAAAATCGCCCCGGGCGTGCTGTCCGACATCCTCAAAAGCACCCATGCTTTGCCGGTACCGCCCGAGCTGCTGGTCGGCATCGAAACCGCCGACGATGCGGCCGTCTACAAGCTCAACGACGAGCAGGCCCTGATCGCCACCACCGACTTCTTCATGCCCATCGTCGACGACCCGTTTGACTTTGGCCGCATTGCCGCCACCAACGCCATCAGCGATGTGTACGCCATGGGCGGCACGCCCATCCTGGCGCTGGCCCTGGTGGGCATGCCGATCAACGTGCTGTCCACCCAGACGATTGGCCGCATCCTCGAAGGTGGCGCCAGCGTCTGCAAGGCTGCGGGCATCCCGATCGCGGGCGGCCACACCATCGACTCGGTCGAGCCTATCTACGGCCTGGTCGCCATCGGCCTGGTGCATCCCGACCGCATCAAGCGCAATGCAGGTGCCCAACCCGGCGATGTGCTGGTGCTGGGCAAGCCGCTGGGCGTGGGCGTGCTGTCCGCCGCCCTCAAGAAGAACGCCCTGCCCCCCGAGGGCTACGCGCAGATGATAGCCACCACCACCCACCTGAACACCCCCGGCCCCGCGCTGGCGGCCCTGCCGGGTGTGCACGCGCTCACCGACGTGACCGGCTTTGCCCTGGCCGGTCACGCGCTGGAAATGGCCCGTGGCAGCGGCTGCACGGTCGAAATTGACTGGGCGAGCGTGCCCCTGCTGAGCGGCGTGCGCGATCTGGCCGCCCAAGGCATGGTGACCGGGGCCTCGGGCCGCAACTGGGCCGGCTACGGCCAGGACGTGCAGCTGCCCCCGGGCTTTGCCCCGCAGGACCAGGCCCTGCTGACCGACCCGCAAACCAGCGGCGGCCTGCTGGTGGCCTGCAGCCCGGACAGCGTAGACCAGGTGCTGACCACCTTCCGCAGCCATGGCTTTGGTCAGGCGGCTGTGGTGGGTCGGGTCACCGAAGGTCCGGCCCGCCTGAGAGTCCAGGCTTGAAGCTGTCCATTGGCCCTCTGCGGCCGGGTCGTAATACCTGTAACCCCTTGTCACAACACCGGTTTTCCGGTTTAGCACTCCCCAGGCAAGAGTGCTAATATAGGCACATTGAAAGGAGTTCTGGAATGACAATTCAATCTGGTTCCCCATCCACCGCGATGACCCTGAGCAGCCCGTGGGCGGTTGTGCCCTCGTTGGGCCACCTTGACGCCTACATCACGGCCGTCAACCGCATGCCCATGCTCACCCTGGAAGAAGAGCAGGAAGCTGCCCGCCAGCTCAAAGACCACGACAACCTCGAAGCCGCCCGTAAGCTGGTGCTCTCGCACCTGCGCCTGGTGGTGTCCGTTTCGCGCCAGTACCTGGGCTACGGCCTGCCGCATGGCGACCTGATCCAGGAAGGCAATGTCGGCCTGATGAAGGCTGTCAAGCGCTTCGACCCGGATCAGGGCGTGCGTCTGGTGAGCTACGCGCTGCACTGGATCAAGGCCGAAATCCACGAGTACATCCTCAAGAACTGGCGCATGGTCAAGGTCGCCACGACCAAGGCCCAGCGCAAGCTGTTCTTCAACCTGCGCTCCATGAAGCAGGGCTTCAAGGCCGATCTGGAAGAAGGCACGCACCGCGACACGCTCTCGAGCGCTGAAGTGGACAAGGTGGCCAGCCAGCTCAATGTGAAGCGCGAGGAAGTGCTGGAGATGGAAACCCGCATGTCCGGTGGCGATGTGCTGCTGGACCCGGCCCCCAGCGACGATGGCGAGCAGGCCTTTGGCCCCATCGCATACTTGTCGGACGCCGGACACGAGCCCACCGCCATGATCGAAGCGCGTCAGCGCGACCTGCTGGCCAGCGATGGCCTGGTGGCCGCTCTGGACAGCCTGGACGAACGCAGCCGCCGCATCGTCGAAGAGCGCTGGCTCAAAGTGAACGACAACGGCTCCGGCGGCATGACGCTGCATGAACTGGCTGCCGAGTATGGGGTGAGTGCCGAGCGCATTCGCCAGATCGAAGTGGCCGCGATGAAGAAGATGAAAAAGGCGCTGACCGAATACGCCTGAGCCATTAACACACTTCAGAGAACCCGGCCTCGGCCGGGTTTTTTACTTCTGTCGCAACGATAAGATCAAGCCATTCACGCACCGTATGGAGTCCCCATGATCGCCATTTCCCGTCGCACGCTGCTGGCCAGTCTTCTGATGGCCGCTCTCCCTCTGGCACGCGCCGACAATTGGCCGAGCAAGCCCTTGCGCCTGATCGTGGGCTTCCCGGCAGGCTCCAGCCCCGACCTCACAGCGCGCGCCCTGGCCGAACCGCTGTCACGTGCCTTGGGCCAGGCCGTGGTGGTCGAGAACAAGGTCGGCGCAGGCGGCAACATCGCTGCCGACGCGGTGGCCAAAGCCACCGATGGCCACACCCTGGGCCTGATGATCAACGGCAACATGACGATCGCCGGGCTGCTCAACCCCAAGCTCAACTACAAGCCGCTCAAGGACCTGGCCCCGGTCAGCCTGATCGGCACCGCCCCTTTGCTGCTGACTGCCCCTGCAGGCAGCGCAGGCGACACGCCCGCACAGTGGCTGGAGCAGGCCCGCAAGGCAGGCAACAAACTCAGCTACGGCTCACCGGGCGTGGGCACGGTGGCACACCTGGGCATGGAACTGCTCAAGGCCCGCGCAGGCATTGACCCGGTGCATGTGCCCTACCCCGGCAACCCGCAGATCATCAACGCCATGCTGGGCGGGCAGGTGCAGCTGGCGCTGCTGCCGCCGGGCCTGGCCATGACGCAGGTGAAGGCGGGCAAGCTGCGGGCCATCGGCACCACCAGCACCGGCCGCAGCGCGCTGGTGCCCGAAGTGCCCAGCCTGTCGGATGCAGGGGTGAAGAACTACCAGCTCGAAATCTGGAACGCCGTGGCCGCCCCGGCCAGCATGCCGACCGCGCAGGTGCACAAGCTGTCGGCCCTGGTCAGCGACATCGTGCGCAGTCCCGAGATGCGCCAGCGCCTGTTCCAGCAAGGCTGGCAGGTGGTGGGTTCGGCCCCGGAAGGGCTCAAGCACCGCATCGATGCCGACACAAAAGCCCTGGGCGACATCATCCACCAGCAGAAGATCGAGCTGAACTGATCAGACCTTGTCCATCGTGCGACGGGCGCGGCGCACGATGTAGCGGGTCGCGTCGCAAGGCGATTCGCACTCCCAGCGTTGGCAGACGGCGTCCACCCACGGCCCCTGTGTCTTGGACGCGTCGTTGAGCCAGTTGGCCACCGAGTTCTGCACATAGCGGCTCGGGTCAGCGCGCAAAGGCTCCAGCAAGTGCAAGGCCCGTTGTGGCTCGGCCTGCAGCGCCTTGATGGGCGCACACCACACGCCTTTGGGACGGGTCAGCTCGCTGGCAAAGCGGCGGATGTTCTCGTTGGCGTCCAGCACCCAGCCTTGCAGCAGATCGAGCGCGAGATCCAGCTCACCCATCACGTCGTCGCGCACCGCCGCCCAGGCCATTTCACGCACACCGAAATGCGGATCGGCCGCCAGGCGTGCCTGGGCCTGCAGTTGCCGCGCCAGCGGCCAACTGCTCCAGCGCACCCAGTCGCTCGCCCAGCAACGGGCCACATCGCTCGGATGGGTCACCAGCCGCTGCGCCACGGCATCCGGGTCCCGGCTTTCGGCGGTCATGTCGTACAGCGCGTGCGCGATCAGGCCATGGCGTTTCATGGGTTTGAAGCTGCCCAGCATGGCCAGCGTGTCCTGCAGGCGTTCATGTGTCGGGTTCAGTCCGATGGCCTGCGTCACAGCCGGGGCCAACTGCTGCAGATCGATGGCCAGAAATTCGTTGAGATTCGCGGTCGGGATGGCACCTGCATTCAGGGCCTGCAACACCTCATCCGGAATCAGCGCGATGCGGGCCGCCCCCTTGCGCCCGAGCAAGTGCGTGTGCTGCGAGGCCACGGCTTGCAGCACAAGCGTCATGCTCACTGGCCCTTGAGCAGCAGGCGGGCATCATCGGCCACAGCCTGCGCACCGGTGCCATAGCGGTTGAACAGGCGCAAACGGCCTTGCGGGTCGTACAGGTAGCTCTGCGCCGAATGGTCCATGGTGTAGCTGGTGGGCGACTTGCCCTCCACCTTCTTGGCGTAGATTTTGAAATCCTTGAGGAGCGACTGCATCTGCTCCGGCATCGGGCGCAGCGCCACAAAAGACGGGTCAAAGTTGGCCATGTAGGCCTTGAGCATGTCGGCGGTGTCGCGCTCGGGGTCCACGGTGATGAAGACCGCCTGCAGCTTCTCGCCATCGGCGCCCAGCATGCGGCGCACCTCCAGCAACTCTTGCAAGGTGGTCGGGCACACATCGGGGCACTGGGTGTAGCCAAAAAACACCACCACCACCTTGCCCGAAAAGTCTTTCATGGTCCGTGTCTGGCCGTTCTGGTCGGCCAGGGAAAAGTCCTTGGCGTAGTCGGCACCCGTGATGTCGACGCCCTTGAACGCAGGTTTGTCAGGCGTGCAGGCGCTCAGGCCCAACAAGGCGAAAGTGGTCAGCAAAACGGTGAATTGGCGTTTGAACATGCACACCTCAGAACAGGTAATGGTCCACCAGCAAGGCCGCAAACAGCACGCTCAGGTGGATCAGCGAGAAACGGAAGGTCTTGCGGGCCAGCTCGTCCGAGTAGTTGCGCCACAAGGCCACGGCATAGCCGATGAAGCCAATGTTCAGCACCACCGCAAAGAACAGGTAGAGCCAGCTGCTCATGCCGTAGATGAAGGGCATCAGGCAGGCGGCCAGCAGCACCACGGTGTAGAGCAGGATCTGCAGGCGGGTGAATTCATTGCCGTGCGTGACGGGCAACATGGGCAGGCCGGATTTGCGGTAGTCCTCGACACGGTACAGGGCCAGCGCCCAGAAGTGCGGCGGGGTCCACAAAAAAATGATGAGGAACAGGATCAGTGCCTCGGGGCCGACATCGCCCGTCATGGACGACCAGCCCAGCACCGGCGGCATGGCACCGCTGGCACCACCGATCACGATGTTCTGCGGCGTGAGCGGCTTGAGGATCACGGTGTAGATGATGGCGTAGCCCACAAAGGTGGCAAAGGTCAGCCACATGGTCAGCGGGTTGACCAGCACGTACAGGATGACGGAGCCGGTCAAGCACAGCGCACCTGAAAACAGCAAAGCCTGACGGTCGCTGAGTTCGCCCTTGGCGGTCGGGCGCCAGGCGGTGCGCTTCATCTTGGCGTCAATGGTTTTTTCGACCAGACAGTTGAAGGCCGCCGCCGCGCCAGCCACCAGCCAGATGCCCACGCAAGCCCACAGGCCGAGCATGAACTGCGCCCCATCGGGCATGCCGGGCACGGCAAGCACCATGCCGATCAGGGCGCAAAAGACAATCAGTTGCACCACACGGGGCTTGGTCAACGCGTGGTATTGGCGCCAGACGGACGGCGCAGGAACAAGGGAGGCAGAGGTCATGCGACGGGCCTTGAATCAGAAAGAGGTTGCGAAACCACCGAAGTGGTGATGAGCGACAAGGCCCAGGTCAAAGTCATCACCAGCGCGGCCGCGCCGCCGGTGTGGAGCACCGCCGCAACGAGGGGCCAGTCCAGCACCACGTTCGACAGGCCTGTGAAAAATTGCAGCGCCGACAGGGCGAGCAACGCCTGGGCAGGACGGCGCAAACCCGGCTGTTGGCGCATGCGCCAGCCCATGGTCAGCAAAACCGCCAGCACCAGCCAGGCCATGCAGCGGTGCACGTAGTGGATGCTGGCCAGCGCCGCAAAGGGCAAAGGCTGACCATCCGGGCCATGGCCCAGTTCGCGCCAGAGCTGAAAACCCTGCCAGTTCATGTCTGGCCACCACTGGCCCTGACAGGTCGGGAAATCGCTGCAGGCCAACACCGCGTAATTGGTGCTGACCCAACCGCCCAGGGCGATCTGCAGCCACAGCAAGCCCAAGGCCAGGCGCAAGCTCCAGCGCACACCCGCTGAAACAGACACGCTGCGCCAGCCTTCGTAACGGACCGCCTGCATCACCAGCAAAGCCAGCAGGCCGAGCGCCAGCAACAGGTGCAAGGTCACGATGGCCGGAAACAGTTTCATGGTCACAGTCAGGGCACCGAACGCGCCTTGCAGACAGACCCAGAGCAAGGTCAAGACAGGCCAGCACGGGTGCACGGCCAGGCGGCGGTCACGCCGCCAATGCCGCCAGGTCAGCACGAGCAGCGCAATGATCAGCACCCCCACGCCTGTGGCCATGTACCGGTGCACCATTTCCACCCAGGCTTTGCCGTGCGTCACCGGGCCACTGGGCAAAGCCGCCTGGGCCTGCGTGATCTCCTGGTGCGCCCCCAGCGGGGTGGCGTTGCCGTAGCAACCTGGCCAGTCCGGGCAACCGAGGCCCGAGTCGGTGAGGCGCGTGAACGCACCGACCAGCACCAGCTCGAAAGTGAGCGTCAGCGTGAGCAAAGTCAGTGCCTTCAGCCATTGCGCAGGCCCGGCCTGGTGGTGTCGCCGCCAGATCCACAGCAGGGGCACGCCGGCCACCAGCAGGCCCATGCCCATGAGCTGCCAGGCCGGACCGAGGTTGTACAAATCCACCTGCATGGGTTCAGCGCCCCGCCTGATCCCAGGACGCAGAAGCGCGCATCAGACGCTCCAGGTCACGCTTGGCCTTGGATGCGGACGGCACATCCATGTGTGCTGGAAAACGCATCATCCAGTTGCCCATCGGGTCCACCACATACAAATGGTCTTCGAGTGCATGGCCCGGCTCTGGCTTGAGCCAGGCCTGCAGCTCGTCCACAGGCATGCGCAGCACCTGGACGTCTTGCAAGGCAGGCAGCAAGCTGGAGGGCACGGGGGCATCGCCCTGGATCAGCCAGACACGGTCCATGCGGTCTTTGTCCTTGCCCAGGACTTCGCGCAGTTGGCGCTGAAAGTAAAGGTTCTTCTGGCAAGCCTCTGCGCAATCGCCCGAGCCCACACTGACCAACAGCCACTGACCTTTGAGGCTGCGCATAGGCACTGGCTGGTCCTTCATGTCCATTGCCGAGCTGTCCGGCATTGCCCGGGGCGGCGTCACCAACTCACCGTAGTTGCGTCTGGACTCCGGACGCACCACGTAATAGGTGAAATAAGACGCGATGACCGGGGCGGCACAAATGAGCACCACCCACAGCATTTTCATGCGCCCGGCGCGTGTGCGTTGCGCATCGGCCTGCGCCACCTCACCCGGCGCAGGCAACTCATGCACCGTCATGCTCAGCGGAACATCACGCTGCGGTGTTTTTTCGGAATGGTCGGACAATTTGGAACCAGACATAAAGTAAGACGATCAAGGCGCTGAGCCCGAACCACTGGAAAGCGTAACCAAGGTGTTTTTCAATGCCACTGGCCACCACGGGCCAGTCGCGCAAAAGCCCTTCAGAAGCCGGGCCAGACTGCACCACACTGACTTCCAGCAAGGATGGCGTTGTTTGACGCCGATAAACTTCAAAGTCGAGATTTTGCCGTATCGGCCCAGCCTCGTCGCCACCGAGGGCGTACATCCGGGATGGCCATGAGGACAAATGACCCTCCAGCTCGACGACGCCCTCGGGTGTTGAAATCGCAGGCAGTGCAGCTCTGTCAGTGAACGAGCGGGGCACCCAGCCACGTTGCACCAAAATCACCGTGTTGGAATTTTCCAAAATCAGGGGCGTCACCACATAAAAACCCGCTCGGCCCTGCATTTGGCGATTGTCCAGGTACACAGTCCCTTTTGACAGCCAGTGCCCACGCAAGCGGACAGCGCGGTGCAACAAGCCTTCCCGGTTTTCGGCCGAATCACCCGCCTGACCCAATGCCGAGCCGTCCAATGGCGGCAAAGCCGCCTTGGCCGACTGCGCATCCACCAGCGCCTGCTTTTGGGCCGCCCGGCCCAATTGCCATTGCCCCAAGGAGGCGGTGACCAGCACACCAGCCAGTGCTGCCAACAGGATCAATACACGCTGCATCTTGAAACCAGAACGGGTCATTGGATAATCGCTTCCATGAAAATCCTTGTTGCATTTGCTTTTGTAGCGATCCTGGCCAGTCTGGCCATGGCCCTGGTGTACATGATGCGCGGCAGCGCCCCACGCGAAGAAGGTGCCGCACCGCGCAAAGGACAGATGGCCAAGGCGCTGGCCTTTCGGGTGGGATTTTCCATTCTTCTGTTCATCTGCGTGCTGGTGTCCTGGCAAATGGGCTGGATTCACCCTTCTGGCATTCCCATCGGCGCTTGACCCTTGCCTCTTGCACAAAAAAAGCGCCCAAGGGCGCTTTTTTTGTGGAGCAACGCAGCCTTACAGCCAGTACACCAGGATGTACAGACCCAGCCAAACCACGTCCACGAAGTGCCAGTACCAGGCAGCGCCTTCAAAACCGAAGTGACGCTCGGTGGTGAAGTGGCCTTTTTGCAGACGCAGCGTGATAAACAGCAGCATCAACATGCCCACAAACACGTGGAAGCCATGGAAGCCGGTCAACATGTAGAAGGTTGATCCGTACACACCTGAAGACAACTTCAGGTTCATTTCGCTCCAGGCGTGGGCGTATTCATAACCTTGCACAAACAGGAAGACAACACCCAGCAAAACAGTCAGCCACATGAAGCGGATGGTCTTGGCGCGGTCACCGTGCTGCAGGGCATGGTGAGCGATCGTCAGTGTCACTCCCGAAGTCAGCAGCAGGCCGGTGTTGATGGTGGGCAACCAGAAGGGCGTCATCGTCTGGAAAGGCTCCACGATGCCCGCAGGTGAAGCCGTTGCACCAGCTGCCAGCGAAGGCCACACGGCTTTGAAGTCAGGCCAGATCAAGGCGTTGTCCAGGCTACCCAGAGCAGGCACCGAGTGCATGCGGGCCCACCAGAGGGCGGTGAAGAAAGCACCGAAGAACATGACTTCAGAGAAGATGAACCAGGTCATGCTCCAGCGGTAGGACAAATCGATCTTGTGGCTGTACATGCCGCCTTCGCTTTCAGCGATGGCGTCTTTGAACCACTGGTACAGAACCGTGAGCCACCAGACCAGACCAAAGAACAGCGAGTACATGCCCCAACCGGAGCCGTTGATCCACTGGCCTGCGCCGAGGATCACAAAGAACAGCCCGATCGCAGCCATCACAGGGTGACGGGACTCGTGCGGAACGTAGTAGTAAGGCGTTGTGCCGTGTGCGGTAGAACTCATGGGGACTCCTGCTCTCTTTTCTTGGAAACTCAAATCTGGGGTTAAAAACCGGTGGGTTGAACCACCACCCAATTGACCAGGGCCATCAGCCCCAGCACAAAGATCAATGCAATCACAATGCCCACCACAACAATGTGGAAGGGGTTGAGGTTTTCGGTGTCTTTCTGGTAGTCCGCATTTTTGCGAATGCCCAGAAAGGACCACAGCACCGCCTGAACAGTGCGAAAAATCGAAGCCTTGCGAACGGGCGTCATGGACTCTGCGCTCATGACCCGACTCCGGACATCAACTGAGTTTGTGCCACTGGCGCGGCAGGGGTTTTGCCACCCACCTCAAAAAAGGTGTAGGACAAAGTGATGGTCGTGACGTCCTTGGACAACTTGGGATCAATCACGAACGACACAGGCCATTGTTTCTTTTCGCCTGGCTCCAGCGTGTACTGGTTGAAACAGAAACACTCGAGCTTGTTGAAATGGCTGGCCGCCTGGTGGGGTGCATAGCTGGGAATGGCCTGGGCCGCCATGCGGCGGTTCTGGACATTCTGGAACTCGTACATCACAGTGGCCAGCTCACCCGGGTGAACCTGGATCGAACTCTTCTGGGGCTTGAAGTCCCAGGGGCCGCGTGCATTGGCATCGAACTCGACCGTGATGGTTCGGCTGCTGTCGACCTGCGTGTTGGCAGGCACTTTGACTGCAGCGCCAATCGCGCCGTTGCCTGGCACCATGCGCTCGGAGACCGACAGGATGTTGATGCCCGTGATCTCGCAGATGTGCTTGTAAATGGGGATCAGCGCATACCCGAAGCAGAACATGCCAGCGGTCACAACCGCCAGCTTGCCCACCATCTTCAGGTTTTCAGAGCGCAGATTCATCCCCATGGCATCAGCCCCGCAAAAGGACCATCTTGGCCATGAAGCCGATGAAGAACACCGCTGCGACCGACGCCAGGATCAGGGCCAGCCGCAGATTGCTTTTCTTTTGCTCAGGTGTTGTCATGGCTAACTTTGGATTCAGCCAATCACGCGGGTCGCAGTGGCGTCCAGCTTGGGTGGATTTTCAAAGGTATGGAACGGGGCTGGCGAAGGAACTTCCCACTCCAGGCCTTCAGCCGCTTCCCAAGGTTTCTGAGGGGCTTTTGCACCCTGGCCGCGCATGGCAGGCACCACGACGAACAGGAAGAAGTAAACCTGCGCAAAACCGAAGAAGAAGGCGCCCACCGAGGCAACCATGTTGAAGTCAGTGAATTGCATGGGGTAGTCGGCATAACGACGTGGCATGCCCGCCAGACCCAGGAAGTGCATCGGGAAGAAGGTGATGTTGAAAGAGATCAACGACCACCAGAAGTGCAGCTTGCCACGGCCTTCGTTGTACATGACACCGGTCCACTTGGGAATCCAGTAGTACACGCCAGCAAACAAGGCAAACAGGGAGCCTGCCACCAGCACGTAGTGGAAGTGGGCCACCACGTAGTAGGTGTCCTGCATCTGGATGTCGATCGGTGCCATGGACAGCATCAGACCCGTGAAGCCGCCCATGGTGAACACGAAGATGAAGCCCACAGCAAACAGCATGGGGGTTTCAAAAGTCATGGAGCCGCGCCACATGGTGGCGATCCAGTTGAAGATCTTCACGGCGGTCGGCACGGCGATCAGCATCGTGGCGTACATGAAGAACAGCTGACCAGTCACCGGCATGCCGGTCGTGAACATGTGGTGTGCCCACACGATGAACGACAGGATGGCGATCGACGAAGTGGCGTACACCATGGAGGCGTAACCAAACAGCTTCTTGCGGGCGAAAGCAGGCACGATCTGGCTGATGATGCCGAAGGCCGGCAAGATCATGATGTACACCTCGGGGTGACCGAAGAACCAGAAAATGTGCTGGTACATGACCGGATCACCGCCTCCAGCGGGATTGAAGAAGCTGGTGCCAAAGTGGCGATCGGTCAGCGTCATGGTGATGGCGCCAGCCAGCACGGGCATCACGGCGATCAGCAGGTAAGCGGTGATCAGCCAGGTCCATGCAAACATAGGCATCTTCATCAGCGTCATGCCAGGGGCACGCATGTTGAGGATGGTCACGATGATGTTGATCGAACCCATGATCGAAGAAGCACCCAGGATGTGCATGGCAAAAATGCCTGCGTCCATCGAAGGGCCCATCTGCAGGGTCAAAGGTGCATACAGGGTCCAGCCAGCAGCGGGAGCGCCGCCAGGCATGAAGAATGAACCGGCCAGCATCAGACCCGCAGGAATCATCAGCCAGAAGCTGAAGTTGTTCATGCGGGCAAAAGCCATGTCGGAGGCACCGATCTGCAGCGGCAGCATCCAGTTGGCAAAGCCCACAAAGGCCGGCATGATCGCGCCGAACACCATGATCAGACCGTGCATGGTAGTGAACTGGTTGAACAGTTCAGGGTTCACGATCTGCAGGCCCGGCTGGAACAGCTCGGCACGGATCAGCAGCGCCAGAACGCCGCCAATCATCAGCATGGTGAAGCTGAACAACAGGTACAGCGTACCGATGTCCTTGTGGTTGGTCGCATAGACCCAGCGACGCCAGCCCGCAGGCGCGTGACCGTGGTCGTCATGGGCGTGATCGTGATGGTCGAGAACGGCACTCATCTTGATTTCCTCTTAATTTATACAGTTCAGGCTTATTTGCGGGCAGCCAGCACTTCAGCCGGTTGCACGATCTGCCCGGTCTTGTTGGACCAGTTGTTCTTGGTGTAGGTGATGACAGCAGCAATGTCGGTATCCGACAGTTGCTTCCAGGAAGGCATGGCGCCATTGTTCTGACCATTGAGCAACACGGCCACTTGCTTCATCTTGTCCGCATCCTGCACCACGGCAGAACCGTCAAGTGGCTTGATCGGGCCAGCGCCTTTGCCGTTGGCCTGGTGGCAGGCAGCGCAATTGGCCGCATAGACTTTCTCACCACGCTTGGTCAGGTCTTCCTGGTTCCAGACTTTGGAAGGATCATCGGCCTTTGCCGCTTGCTTTTTCTTCTCGCCTTCAACCCACTTGGAATAATCTTCTGCAGACAGCACCTTCACGTGGATGGGCATGTAAGCGTGCTCCTTACCGCACAACTCGGCACATTGGCCGTAGAAGTCACCGGTTTTCTCGGCACGGAACCAGGTGTCGCGCACGAAGCCAGGAATCGCATCTTGCTTGATACCGAACGCAGGCACCATGAACGCGTGGATCACATCGTTGGCGGTGGTGATGACACGCACTTTCTTGCCCACAGGCACCACCAGGGGGTTGTCCACCTTGAGCAGGTAGTTGTCGCCTTCGGGCTTGCCCGCGTCGGACATGGCGCGCTGGCTGGAGTCCAGTGTGGAGATGTAGCTCAGGCCTTCACCCTCGCCCTTGAGGTAGTCATAACCCCACTTCCACTGGTAGCCCGTGGCCTTGACCGTCAGGTCGGCGTTGGTGGTGTCTTTCTGGGCCACCAGCACTTTGGTTGCCGGCAAGGCCATCAGAATCACGATCAGGAACGGCGCGGCGGTCCACAGGATTTCAACCGTGACCGACTCGCTGAATGTGGCGGGCTTGTGGCCCACCGACTTGCGGTGCTTCCAGATGGAATAGAACATCACCGAGAACACGGCAATGAAGATCACCGTGCAGATGATCAGCATCATCCAGTGCAGCCAGTGCTGCTCTTCGGCGATTTTGGTCACCGGAGCTGCAAAGTTGAGCTGATTGACAGCAGGGCCGCCCGGCAGGTCATTGACGGCATGGGCAGCTGTTGCCAGCATCACGCCCGTGAAGATGCCCGCACGGGACAGCAGCGAAGCCAGTTTTCTGGAAATGTTCTTCATGGTTCTCACAAACTTCCAAGTCTCGGTTAGATCCCACACCTTTGGCTCCGGCTGTTGCCAACCCGGGCCAGGCCCGCGCACAGCGCATGGCCTTTCTTCGTGATTCGCCTAGGTCAGGCCGCAAAATCAGCGGCTTGACCACCGGAGCTCAAGCAAGCCCAAAAGGCATCCAGACGCGCTGGACGGACGAAATAGCCGCGAATTTTACCCGACTTGTGAAGGGTTTTTGATCTTTCGCAAACCTGACGCAATCAGGCCTTCCCGGCCGCCAGCATCCGGCGCATGTCTTCCAGACCAATTTGGCTTTCGGCTTGAACTTTGTGGCGCGGCGCTGGTTTGAGCGCATGCCCATACACCACCTCAAATGTCAGACACAGGCGCCCCTGCTCGTCGGGACGCGCCAAATTATTCAAAACCTGAAGCAATTGAGCCCGCCAACGGCGGCCTCGCAGTCCTGCAAAACGTTGCCCGTGCAGGTTACGGCCCAATTCACGCAATTCGGCCAGCAGGCGCTCGGGGGTCTCAAAGCTCAAGGTGATGCGCTCCATGTCCATGACCGGCTCGGCAAACCCGGCATGCACCAGCATGTCACCCCAATCGTGCATGTCGGTGAACTCATGGGCAGGCTGGGGCCAGCCCTGCTGGGCGTAGATCCGACGCAATTCGTGCAAGGTATCGGGGCCCAGGCACGAAAACATCAGGAAACCATCGACCGCCAGGGCCTGGTGCCAATCCCGGATCAAGGCCTGGGGGTCGGCCGCATGGTGCAGCAGCATGTTGGCCCAAAGCATGTCCACCCCTGCTGCGGGTGGTGTCTGCAGGTGGGTGGCGGGTCTCGTCCAGCGTGACAACTGCCACCAGGGGCGGCTGCGGGCCTGCCATTGCTGCACACCCGCTGCCCGCTCGGCCACCAGCCAGACGGGTGCCTTGGGGTAGCGTTGCTGCAAAGCCTGATGCGCCTGCACCCCGCCTTTCAAAGGCTCCCAATGGGCCCAAGCGCGGGGTTGCAGCCGGATGAAGTCGAGCCGATCCAGCATGCGCGAAGCCACCTCCTCGTGCAACCAGGGTGACGTATTCGGGTGCGTGGGCAAGGCAGCCCATCGGGCCGCAGCCACAGGGTCCAGAGAGGGGGGGCGTTCAGAAGAAGACATGGCGTGTGGTTCAGGCCTTGCAGGCCGTGACAGGCTGGCAGTATATTGATTTCATGGCTTTCCAATGGTTCAAAGGGCTCACTTCCTCGCCTTTGTGGCGAAATCTGGGCGTGGCATGGCCCAGCCGTTGTGCCATTTGCCGGGCCTGGCCATCGGCCCCGGTCTGCGATGACTGCATCAGCCACCACGCCCAACCCCTTGCACGCTGCCAACGCTGCGCTCTGCCCTTGCCTTCTGGCCGGGTCTGCGGCGCCTGCCTGACCGACCCGCCGCCCCTGGACCAGTGCCTGAGCGCCACCCGCTACAGCTGGCCCTGGATGGATCTGGTCGCCCGCTTCAAGTTCCAGGCCGAACCGGGCTGGGCCCGCCCCCTGGCCACCCTGATGCGCAGCAGCCATGGGGTGGAGGACACCCTGGACGCGGCCGACTGGGTGCTGCCCATTCCACTGTCCAGGCAGCGCCTGGCCGAACGCGGCTACAACCAGTCCTGGCTGCTGGCCCACCAACTGTGCCCAGCCAAGGCCAGGGCCGAACTGCTGCTGCGAACACGCGATACCCCCTCCCAGCGCACGCTGCCTCGCCGTGAACGCCTGGCCAACCTGGAGGGGGCCTTTGCCGTGGACCCTTTGCTGGCTGCGGACCTGCGCGGACGACGCGTGGTGCTGATCGACGATGTGATGACCAGCGGTGCCTCGCTGCACACCGCCGCCAGGGTGCTGCGGCAAGCCGGCGTTCAACACATTGCAGCCATCGTGCTGGCCCGCACCGACCCGGACACCGGGGCGCAAACCGAAACACTGCCTTTTTAGGCGTCCAAGCTTCGGCCTTGTGGCAGGACGGCACAATACCGGCCATGTTTCACATCGTCCTGGTCGAACCCGAAATCCCGCCCAACACCGGCAACATCATCCGGCTGGCCGCCAACACGGGCTGCACGCTGCACCTGATCGAGCCTCTGGGTTTTTCGATGGAAGACAAACACATGCGCCGCGCCGGGCTCGATTACCACGAGTACGCCCAGCTGCGACGCCATGCCAATTGGGACGCCTTTCTGGCGGGTGAGCAGCCACAGCCCGAGCGGATGTTCGCGCTGACCACGCGTGGCAGCCGCCCCGTGCACAGCACCGCTTTTCAACCGGGTGACTGGCTGGTGTTCGGCGCAGAGACCCGCGGCCTGGCGCCCGAGCTGAGGGAGCGCTTTGCCCCCGAGCAACGCATCCGCTTGCCCATGCGTGAAGGCCAGCGCAGCCTGAACCTGTCCAATGCCGTGGCAGTGACCGTGTTCGAAGCCTGGCGACAGAACGGCTTTGCAGAGGCCTTGAACGCAGCAGGCTGATCAGCGCCGCTCAGACATACATGCGGGCCAGCGACTCGGCCACGCACACCGGCTTGTCGCCCCCCTCGCGCTCGATCGTCACATCCCACTGGATCTGCAGGCCATTGCCGTCGATGGGGGTGGCCGATTGCAGCTTGAGCTGGGCGCGCAAGCGGCTGCCGACTGGCACGGGGGACATGAAACGCACTTTGTTCAAGCCGTAATTGACCCCCATGCGCACCCCGTTGACATGCACGGTTTTCTCAAAAAACTGGGGCAGCAGCGACAGAGTCAGGAAACCATGCGCAATCGGGGCGCCAAATGGGCCTTGCTTGGCACGCTCCACATCCACATGGATCCATTGGTGATCGCCTGTGGCGTCCGCAAAGCGGTTGACCTGTTCCTGGGTGATCAGCACCCATTCGCTGGTGGCAACGTGTTGGCCCACGCAAGCAGCCAGATCGGCCAGTGTTTCAAAGGTTTTCATGCCTGCCACTGTAGGCATGTCGGTGCGCAGCGCATGTCCATGCCGCGACACTTTGAGGGCTAACCCCAAGTCTGACGCCCTTCAATGCGGTTTCATGCGGGCCAGATCCTCGCGCAAGCGGGCAAGCTCCTCACGGTAATGCTCGGCGTCACCGTAATCGCTGAAGCCATGGTAATGCGGGTGGGCCTGCAAGACCTTGCGGGCATGCTTGATCGGGCACCAGTACTGCTCGGTCAGTCCCACCACTTCACGCACATAAGCGATCAGGCCATTGGCATACGAGCAATACGCACAATTTATTTTTTCGAGCCAGTTGAGATAAGCCAGGTGTGTGCGGTCAAACACCAAATACCGGCCGCGCCTGACCCGGGGAATCCGATAAAGCGGAAAACAAACCCATTGGTACAGCGTGACCGACACATCCAACAGGATCAGAGGAACGATCACCGGGTAGATGAAAGGCACACTCAGCACGCTGCGCCACTCGGCACTGAACACATAGCGCAGCAAACCCATTTTGAAACGCTTTTGCTGCGCCAGCACCTCGGCTTCGAAGCGGACTTTTCGCGTTTCAAAGTCGGCCTGCCACTGCTGGCGCCTAGTCTGAGCCTCCCGCTCGATGCGGGCCTCCAGTTCACGAATGCGCTCCATGAATTCACGGATATCGGGATTCATCTTCCAAGCCCTCCAAAATGACTTCAAGACCCACTTTAATCGCTGTCGGGTATGGACAGCGCGCCCCATCCCCGGTCACACTGCTGCGACATGTCACCACTGCCCAACAACGTCCAGCCCCTGCAAGGCCTCAGCCCGCCAGAAGCCGCACTCCGCCTGAGCCGCGATGGCCCCAACGAGTTGCCCGATGCTGACCGACTTGGCGTTTGGCAACGCCTGTGGCATTTGCTCAGTGAACCCATGTTTGCCTTGCTGGTACTCGCTGCCTTGCTGTACATCGTTCTGGGCGATCTGGTCGAGGGCATCACGCTGACCGTGTTTGTGATCGCGGTGCTGGCTCTGACTTTCTACCAGGAAGGCCAATCGGCCAATGCCATCGAGGCGCTCAAGGCCATGAGCCAACCGCAGGCACGCGTGATCCGTGCAGGCCAGGTGCTGACCATTGCGGCACGTGAGCTGGTACAGGGCGACCTGCTGCTGCTGGCCGAAGGGGACCGCATCAGTGCGGATGGCCAGCTGCTGAGCACCGACCATTTGCAAATCGACGAATCCCTGCTCACCGGCGAATCCGTCCCCGTGGACAAACAGCCTGAAAGTGACACCGTGTCTGCAGGGACTTTTGTGGTCCGCGGGCAAGGCCTGGCCAGGGTCACGGCCACAGGTGTGCGCAGTCAGGTCGGGCGCATTGGTGCGTCGCTGAGCCCACTGAGCACTGCACCATCCCCATTGCAAATGCAAACCGCACGTCTGGTGAAAGCGATCGCGGTCATCGCCGGGCTGCTGTGCAGTGGGCTGGTGTTGCTGCTGGGTTTTCGCAACGGGCAATGGATGCCCGCCCTGCTGTCGGGCATCGCCCTGGCCATGGCCATCCTGCCTGAAGAATATTCAGTGGTGCTGGCCATCTTTCCGGCGCTGGGTGCGCGGCGCCTGACCCAAGAAGGTGTGCTGACCCGCCGCATCACGGCCATCGAGACGCTGGGAGCCATCAATGTGCTGTGCACCGACAAGACCGGCACCCTCACACGCAACCGCATGACAGTGACCGCACTGGCTGCCGGACCGGTCAATGGCGCCCAGACTTTATGGTGGTCACCCACAGACCCTCTGAACGAAGCCTTTCATCCGCTTCTGGAGCATGCCATCCTCGCCAGTGCGCCCGAACCATTTGACCCGATGGAAACCGCTTTCCACACCTTGGGCCAATCGCAACTCGCACAGACAGAGCACCTGCACCGGGACTGGACACTGGTACAGACCTACGCCTTGAGCCCGACACTCAAAGCCATGTCGCACGTCTGGAAGTTCGACGATGGGCCAGACCGGGTCGTGTCCGCCAAGGGAGCCCCCGAAGCGGTCATGGACCTGTGCCATCTCAGCCCCGAGCAGAGGGTGCAATGGTCAAACACCGTCGATCAGATGGCCAACCAGGGGCTGCGCGTGCTCGCCGTGGCGCAAGGCCGCTTTTCGGGCGATGACTGGCCCGACACTTCACACGATTTTGAATTTGAATGGCTGGGCCTGATCGGATTGACCGACCCCTTGCGCGCGGGAATCCCTCAGGCGGTCACCGACTGCCACAGCGCTGGCATCCGCGTCATCATGATCACCGGCGACTACCCGGCCACCGCCCGCGTGATTGCCCGCCAGGCCGGCCTGGTCGAGGGCGACACACTGACCGGCGAGGAGCTGGAGCAGCTGAGCGATGCGCAATTGCGCCAAAAGATCCGCAGCGTCAGCGTGTGTGCCCGCATCACGCCTCATCAGAAACTGCGCATCGTGCAGGCCCTGCAAGCCAACGGAGACATCGTGGGCATGACCGGCGATGGCGTCAACGACGCCCCCGCCTTGCGCGCCGCGCATGTGGGCATGGCCATGGGAGAACGCGGCACCGATGTGGCACGGGAAGCCGCCGCCATTGTGTTGATGGACGACAACTTTGCCTCCATCGTCAAGGGCATCCGCGTGGGACGGCGCATCTTCGGCAACCTGCAAAAGTCGATGCGTTACATCTTCGCCATCCACATCCCGATCGCCGGCATGGCCTTGCTGCCCCTCCTGTTTGGATGGCCCCCATTGCTGCTGCCCGTGCACCTGGCGCTGCTGGAGCTGGTGGTCGATCCGGCCTGTTCCATCGCTTTTGAGAACGAGCCCGCCGATGGTGACGTGATGCTGCGACCGCCCCGTGACATCCAGGCTCCCCTGTTTGGCTGGGCCGACATGGCGCTGGCACTGGCACAAGGTCTGTGCGTCCTGGTCAGCCTGGGCCTGGGCCACCTGTGGGCCAGCGATCACCTGGACGAAGCGGGCACACGTGCGCTCCTGTTTGCCACATTGGTGGTGGCCAATGCAGGCTTGCTGCTGGGCACACGGCTGCCGTCAGTCCAAAAAGACACCCCCAGACGGCACAACCGGGTGCTGCCCTGGATCATTGGGCTGAACCTGGGCGCGCTGATGGTCTTGCTGGAACTCCCCTGGACACAAGACGCACTGCATTTCGCCCCATTGACCCCGGTGGCATGGGCCATGGTGCTGGCACTGGGCTGCCTCAGTTGGCTGGCAGCCACCGCGCTGCAGCGGGTCGCAGGAAAACGTCCAGCTCAGGCTGGCCTCATCGAAAGCCGTGCCCGCTGAGCCACGTCAAACCGATTGAATGCGGCTGGCCGGGAAATTCAGCATGAAGACCGAGCCTCGGCCAGGCTCACTCTCGATGCGCAACTGCCCTCCGTGCCGCTGCATCACATGCTTGGTGATGGCCAGGCCCAGGCCCGTGCCACCGGTCTCTCGTGAACGGCTGCGGTCCACCCGATAAAAACGCTCTGACAGACGCGGCAAATGCTCGGCGGCAATGCCAGGCCCCGTGTCTTGCACCGAGAAAACCACATGGTCTTCATCGGGGCGTGACCAGGCAATGCGAATCGTGCCACCGGCAGGGGTATAGCGCACCGCGTTGTTGGCCAGATTGGACATGGCGCTGAGCAGTTCTTCACGTGAACCGGACAAGCGCCAGGCGGGCACTGGCGCCAGCACAAAGGTGTGCACCGGCCCAGAGGACTCAGGGTCCTGCAAGGCCGACAAGGCCTGCGCATCGTCCATCACCTGCTGCGTCAATGCGGCCAATGGCACCCCATCACCCTTGCCGGGCGGTGGGCTGCCTTCCAGTTGAGAAAGGATCAGCAAATCGCTCACCAGCGTCTGCATGCGTGCGGCCTGCACCGCCATCAACGCCAGAAAGTGCTGCTGCTCGTCCGCTCCCAAGGGCAGCGTCTGCAGCGTCTCAACAAACCCGCTGAGCACCGTCAGCGGTGTGCGAATTTCATGCGACACATTGGCCACAAAATCCCGGCGCATGTCCTCGGCCTGATGCAGCGCGGTGATGTCGCGCGTCAGCAAAAGCTGCTGACCCTCACCATAAGGATGCAACTGTACCGACAGCTTGACACTCCTGGCCAGCGTGGGCGAACGCCCCTCGATGACGACCTCGCCCTCATGCCGCTCTTGGGAAAAGTAGCGTGAAAACACCGGATCGCGCACCATGTGCACCACATGCTGCAATTGGTCTCTGTGCGGATCGAGGCCCAGATGCTGCGCGGCCGTGTCATTGCACCACTCGATGCGCCCCTGCTTGTCCAGCAGTGTCACGCCATTGGGAGAAGCCTGAATGGCCTGCAAGAAATACTGCAAGCGGTCCGCATGCACCTGCACTTGCTGGTCGCGTTGCTGCAGCAACCGCCGTATCCGATCGGTCAAATCACGCCACAGTCCTTTCAAATCGGGCGCCTGGGCAGCCTGGCCCGCACGCAACCAAACCTCCAGCCGATGGGCATACCACAGTTGCTGAAAAATCCAGCACCAGCTGACCGCCAGGCCTGCGCTCAGTGCACCCAGCCCCCCCCATTGCCACCAGGCCGTGCCTGCAGCCACCAGACTCCAGAAAAGCAGCGAAAGAAGATGCGTTGCCATGCCTCAAGCCGAAGGTGAAGCCGTGAGACGGTAGCCAGCGCCACGCACGGTCTCAATCAGGCGACCGGCCTCGCCCAGCGATTCGCGCAGACGCTTGACGTGCACATCCACCGTTCTCTCTTCGATGTAGACATGGTCACCCCAAACCTTGTCCAGCAGCATGGCGCGGCTGTGCACCCGCTCAGGGTGACGCATCAGGTATTGCAACAGCTTGAACTCGGTCGGGCCCACCTTGAGTGGCTGCTCGGCCCAGCTCACGCGGTGGGTGTCTGCATCCAGGTTCAAATCGCCAATGCGCACCGCACCGCCACCCTGCTCCGGCGCACGGCGACGCAACACCGCACGGATGCGGGCCAGCAACTCGCGCGGCGAGAAGGGTTTGACGATGTAGTCGTCCGCACCCGCATCCAGGCCAGCCACGCGGTCAGGCTCATCGCCACGGGCCGTGATCATCAGGATGGGCACTGCCTTGCTGCGTGCCGAGGCACGCCAGCGCTTGGCCAGGCTCAAACCGCTTTCGCCAGGCAACATCCAGTCCAGCAAGATGACATCGGGCAGCACCTCGTCGAGTTCGCGCTGGGCGGATTCGGCGTCCATCGCACACACCGGCTGAAAACCGTTGTGACGCAAATTCACGGCGATCAGCTCTGCAATCGCGGGCTCGTCCTCAACGATCAGGATACGGGGCAGGTTTCTCATTTCACAGCAGATTCGATGTCGGCCAGCGCGGTGTGACGCACATCAGCGCCTTTGACCACATAAATCACAAACTCGGCGATGTTCTTGGCATGATCCCCAATGCGCTCGATGGCCTTGGCCACGAACAGCAAATCCAGACTGGCTGAAATCGTGCGCGGATCTTCCATCATGTAAGTCACCAGCTTGCGCATGAAGCCGTTGAACTCGGCATCAATGAGGTCGTCCTCCTTGAGGATTTCCAGCGCCGTGTTCACGTCCAGGCGAGCAAACGCATCCAGCGACTTGCGCAGCAGCCCCGAAGCCAAGTCTGAGGCGACACGCAATTCAGTGGACGGCAAGTTGCGTGGATTGCCCTGCTCCAGAATCTGCTTGACCATGCGTGCGATGCGATCGGCTTCGTCGCCCACACGCTCCAGATTGCCCGTGATCTTGGAAATCGCCATCAACAAGCGCAAGTCACGCGCTGTGGGCTGACGTCGCGCAATGATGGACGCCAGCTCGGCGTCGATCTCGACCTCCATGGTGTTGACCTGACGCTCGGTTTCAATCACCTGGTTGGCCACATCGGCACTGAATTGAGCCAGGGCATACACCGCATGGCGGGTCTGCGACTCCACCAACCCACCCAGCTCCAGCACGCGGGAAGACACGCCGGTCAGGTCGGCATCGAATTGACTTGAAATGTGTTTTTCCATTGCTTCTCTCCGGATCAGCCAAAGCGGCCAGTGATGTAGTCTTCGGTTTCCTGGCGTGTGGGCTTCATGAAAATCTGATCGGTCTTGCCAAACTCGATCAGCTCCCCCAGGTACATGTAAGCGGTGTAGTCCGACACGCGCGCCGCCTGCTGCATGTTGTGCGTCACGATGGCCACGGTGTAGTCGTTTTTGAGTTCGTGGACCAGCTCTTCGACTTTGGCAGTCGAGATTGGATCCAGCGCAGAAGTGGGCTCATCGAGCAAAATCACCGACGGCTTGACCGCTACGGTGCGTGCAATGCACAAGCGCTGTTGCTGACCACCCGAAAGCGACAGACCGCTTTGGCCCAGCTTGTCCTTGACCTCAGTCCAGATAGCGGCCTTGGTCAGCGCCCACTCCACCCGCTCGTCCATCTCGGAACGGCTGAGGTTTTCGTACAGTTTCACACCGAAGGCAATATTGTCGTAAATCGACATCGGGAACGGCGTGGGCTTCTGGAACACCATGCCCACACGGGCACGCAACAGGTTCAGGTCCTGCTTGGCATCGAGGATGTTTTGACCATGCAGATTGATCTGGCCTTCGGCCCGCTGGCCCGGGTACAGGCTGTACATGCGGTTGAGGGTGCGCAGCAAGGTCGACTTGCCACAACCCGAAGGACCGATGAAGGCCGTGACCTTGCCCTCGGCGATGTCCAAATTGATGTTCTTCAGCCCTTTGAAGGTGCCGTAATAGAAATCGAGATTGCGAATCTCAATCGCGTTGCGTGTCGGGGTATCGGCAGCAGTCATTTTCGTTCCATTCATCGAAATCAACGTTGGGTGTTGTCGCGGAAAAACACGCGGGCCACCACGTTCAGGATCAGCACCGTCAGCGTGATCAGCAGCGCACCACCCCAGGCCAGACGAATCCAGTTGTCATAGGGGCTCATGGCGAACTGGAAAATCACCACCGGCAAATTGGCCATGGGGGCATTCATGTCGGTCGAGAAAAACTGGTTGTTCAAAGCTGTGAACAGCAAGGGCGCTGTCTCGCCACTGATGCGGGCCAAAGCCAACAACAAACCCGTCATCACACCCGACTGGGCGGCTCGCAAGGTCACGAAGGTCGCCACCTTCCAACGCGGCGCACCCAGTGCGAAGGCCGCCTCACGCAGGCTGCCAGGCACCAGACGGAGCATGTTCTCGGTGGTGCGCACCACCACCGGGATGGCGATCAACGACAAAGCCACCGAGCCGGCCCAGCCCGAAAAATGCCTGACCTGCGCCACCAAAACCGCATACACAAACAAGCCCAGCACGATGGACGGCGCTGACAGCATGATGTCCGTCACAAAGCGGGTCAGGCTGGCTGTTTTGCTCTGGTCACCGTACTCGGCCAGGTACACCCCAGCCAGAATGCCGATCGGCGTGCTGACCAGTGCCGTCACACCCACCATCAGCAAGCTGCCCACGATGGCATTGGCCAGGCCACCGCCATCCGAGCCCGGTGCAGGCGTGGACTGTGTGAACATGGCCCAGTCCAGTGCGGCAATGCCGTTGGAAAAAAGCACATACAAAATCCAGAGCAACACAAACAGCCCCAGACCCATCGCCGACATCGACAAGGTCAGCCCAATCCTGTTGACCAGTTGGCGGCGTTTGTAAATCATCGAATCCATGAAAGTATTCCTGTCTCTCAATCAGGTTTTGGTGCCTTTGGCTTTTTCTGCGCGGATCAGCATGATCTTGGCTGCAGACAAAACCACAAAGGTGATCACGAACAACAGGAAGCCCAAAGCAAACAGCGTGGACAAATGCAGATCGGCAGCTTCACCAAACTCATTGGCCAGCGTCGAAGCAATGGTGGTGCCCGGCGCGAAAAGGGAGCCGCTCAGGCGCTGTGAATTCCCAATCACAAAGGTCACCGCCATGGTTTCGCCCAGCGCACGGCCCAGCCCCAGCATGACCCCACCGATCACGCCTTTTTGCGTGTAAGGCAAGACAATGCGACGAACAACCTCCCAGGTGGTGCAGCCCAGGCCATAAGCCGACTCACGCAGGATGGGGGGAACGATCTCGAACACATCGCGCATCACGGCAGCAATGAAAGGCACGATCATGAACGCCAGCACAATGCCTGCCGCCAGAATCCCCACACCGTTCATGGCGCCGCCAAACAAACCGCCTACAAGGGGCATCTTTCCGAGCGTGGACTGCAAGGCCGGCTGCCCGTAATCGGCAAACAGGGGGGCAAAAATGAACAGGCCAAACATGCCGTAAATGATCGACGGCACAGCTGCCAGCAGTTCAATGGCCGTGCCCAAAGGCCGACGCAGGTAGACCGGGCAGGTTTCGGTCAGAAAAAGGGCAATGCCGAACGACAAGGGCACGGCCATCAACAATGCAATGAGGGCACTGACCAGCGTCCCGAAGATGGCAATCGCTGCGCCAAACTCTTCGTTGACGATGTCCCACTCCACACGCCAGACAAAGTGGACGCCAAACTTAGACAAGGAAGGCCAGGCATTGACGAGCAGGGAAATGATGATGCCCATCAGGGCCACCAAAACCAGCAAGGAAAAACCCAGTGTCAGCTTGTGAAAAATGAAGTCTTCGATGCGCTGCCGTTTCACAACAGCCAGCATGTTTGCATCGGGCGCCTGACCCGTCTTGTCCATCGAATCCATCGTCATTCCTTGAGACAACTGCATGACCAGTACCACAGCCTTGAAAACACCTCTCACCCACACGGGTGAGAGGTTCACAGGTCCGAATACCCAGACCTTTCTGTTGAAGTTCGATTACTTGATTTCAGCCCAGACTTTGGCGCGAATCTGGTTGGTCAGCGCATCCGGCAGCGGCACATAGTCCAGATCGGAAGCCATTTTTTTACCGTTTTTGAACGACCAGTCGAAAAACTTCAAGACCTCGTCCGAAGCGGTTTTGTCTGAAGGCTTTTTGTACATCAAGATGAACGAAGCCGTGCTGATGGGCCAGCTGTCATTGCCTTTGGCATTGACCATGGACACCCCCATGCCAGGCACGCTGAACCAGTCTGCACCTGCAGCAGCTGCCGCAAAAGTCAGGTCATCAGGCGCCACATACTTGCCTGCCGCATTTTGCAGTTGCAGGAAGGTCATGTTGTTTTTCTTGACATAGGCGTATTCGACATAGCCCACCGCGCCCTTGACGCGGTTGACGTTGGCAGCAACGCCTTCGTTGCCTTTGCCGCCCACCGAAGACTCGGCAGGCCACTTGACCGCAGCCCCCTTGCCCACCTTGTCAGCCCACTCCTTGCTCACGGCACTCAGGTAGTCGGTGAAGTTGAAGGTGGTACCCGAGCCGTCAGCGCGATGAACCACGGTGATGGCTTGATCAGGCAGCTTCTTGCCAGGGTTCAGAGCCGTCAGCTTGGCATCGCTCCACTTGGTGATGGTGCCCATGTAGATGTCGGCCAGCACAGGGCCGGTGATGCGCAGCTCGCCGGGCTTGAAGCCTTCCAGATTCACGACCGGTACCGTGCCGCCCACGATGGCTGGGAACTGAACCATGCCGTCCTTGTCCAGGTCAGCACCGGACACTGGCGCATCCGAAGCGCCAAAAGCCACGGTTTTGGCACGAATTTGCTTGAGGCCACCAGACGAGCCAATCGACTGGTAATTCAGGCCCACACCCGTGGCAGCTTTGTAAGCCTCGGCCCACTTGGCATAGATGGGGTATGGGAAAGTGGCGCCAGCGCCAGTGATGTCTGCGGCAGAAGAAGCCAGGGCAGCCACAGCCAGGCCAGCAGCCACCAGGATGGATTTCATTTTCAACATGAGAACTCCAATGAAGATTTTGAGACTCGGTGCAGACCCTTCTGCCCAAGACACGCCCACTTTATGACCTCATTGTGACAACTTGATGTCAAAAAGCCGGTATCCGGGCCTTCAGAATGCCCGGTCCCGGCTTTTTGTGGGATACCAGAAACGCTCAATCGAGCAAATCTGAGTACTCCTTTTGGGAAAAAGACCCCAAATCCGTCCAGGGCAACTCTCCAGGCATGGCTTCACGGGTCACCACCATCCTGCTGCTCTGTGTGCCTTTCGCATTGAGTGACTCGATGCGACGAGGGTATTGGGCTTGTTCATCCCACAGCAGCTGAACTCGGTGATCTCGGCTGCCGCCCTCGTACCAGCGGGCGCCTGCTGGTGCGGCCCGGCTGGAAGGCTTCATGCGCTGCAACTGTGCAGGGTCCATGAGCTGGCTGGCGGTTACCCAGCGGCCATCAAAGCCAATGTTGCCGTAGTCGGCCGACGAGACATCCACCAGCAGTTTTTCATGGACATTGACGATCCGCACCCGCAATTGGCCATCGTCGCCCTGGATTACCCAACGTGCGGCGGCGTTCACATCCATGTGTTTGTGGTTTTTGCTGCCGCTTCGGTGGTCGGCTTCCTCATGGGCGCCAGAGGGCAGGATGCGACTGAGCCAGCTCTGCTTGTCTCGGCGCACCAGGCGCTCGCTGAACCGGGTGATGCGGGTCACACCATCGGCACTCAAAACCGTCGATTCATGGTCGATCTTCAAAGCCAGATCATCGGCATGCGCCAGGAAGGAAGCGGACAGCACACATCCCAGAAACACACCTCGAAACATCGAATACATCATTTGGAAAATTCAGGAAAAGACAAAGCCCGACCCTTGCAGGTCGGGCTGAACATCGGTCTGCCAGCCATGAGCTGACAGACCGCAGATCACAAGCCCATGGCCGATTTGACCAAGCCAAAGACCTTGGTGTTGACCATGGTGCCCTTGAAACCACTGCTGCCCGCACCGCCCGACAACAGCATCACATCGCCGCCACCGTGTGTTTCAGAGCCCGGCGCCCCCAGGTTGACCGCCACCTCCTGCAAGTAGTCATCGGCCTCGGTGTCCACGGCGCTCAAGTCGTCGCGTGTGGATTTGCGGGGACCGCCGCCATTGCCGAACACCAGGGCGGTGTAAGGCAAGCCATCGGCCGCTTTGGCCAGCACCGGCACACCCTTGTTCACCGTGGTGGGTTTGATGTCGCTGACCTTGCCCAAAATGGGATTGCCCTTGTGCGAATACCCGTTGAACGTCATGGTGTGGTCATGGTCGGCCGTCACCACGATCAGGGTGTTCTTCAGATCCACCAGCCCCAGGGCACGCTTGATGGCGTCATCGAAAGCGATGGTGTCTTCCAGCGCGCGCTTGGCATTGGTGCCATGCAAGGCGTGGTCAATGCGCCCACCCTCCACCATCAGGAAATAGCCCTTGCTGTTCTTTTGCAGCACCTTGATGGCCTTTTCGGTCATGTCGGCCAGACTGGGTTCATCGATGTTGTTGGCCGCCTTGGCCCTGTCCAGCTCGTAATTCAGGTGGTCCTTGTTGAACAGGCCCACCAGCTTGCTGGTCGCATTGGCGTCCACGGCCTTGAACGCCGTACCTGTGTTGACGTAGGTGTAGCCCGCGGTTTGCAGCAGCGCCGTCAGGTCTTTGCCATCGGTTCGCTTGCCGCCTGCTGTGGTGGGCACAAAAAACTTGCTGCCGCCGCCCAGCAAAACGTCCACGCCCGAGCCCAGTGCGGCATTGAATTTGCCGGATCCGGGCACAAACTGTGCAGCGATGTCGTTTTCGCCATCGCGGTGGCAAATATGGGCATAGGTCGCCGCTGGTGTGGCATGCGTCACACGCGTGGTGGTGACTGCGCCCACCGCCTTGCCTGCGGTCTTGGACAACTCCAGCAGCGTTGCCACGGGTGCGCCATTGCCCGATGTGGGGCATGTGCTGTCACCTGTGGACGCCACATAAGGCGTATTGCCGTTGTAGGCCTTGGTGTCGGCGCTCATGGACAACACCTCGTTGTTCATCTTGACGCCGGTCATGTAGGCCGCCATGGAAGGCGCTGAATCGGTGGTTTGCGCATCGTTGGAGTAGGTGCGGACACGGGCAGTTCTTGTCAACGACTCCATGTTCAACTTGCCCGCTTCGCCGTATTTGTAGATGCGGCTGGCCGTCACCGTGGTGGGGCCCATGCCATCACCCAGGAAGAAGATGACATTGGTGGCCTCGCCAGCAGCCAAAGCCGTTTGGGCCGCTGCCATGGACAAGGTCAGAAGTGCGTATTTGAATTTTGTTTGCATGTGGTTTTCTCCGAATGGCATTTACAGACCGACCGATTTGCGAATCAGGCCGAACACCTCGGTGTTGGTGATGACCCCGGTGAAGTTCTCGGCACCTTGGCCAATCGCGCCCAGAAAGACGTCAGTGCCGCCGTGGGTCTCGCTGCCAGCTGCGGTAGGAATGGCCGCTTCCTGGTGGTAGGTCTTGTCAGCCACTTGCGCATCGGTCAGGGCAGCGCGTGTGGCAGGGCGGTTCTCACCGTTACCGAAACCAATGATGGTGAAAGGGTTGCCACCACTGTCGAGGCTCAAGGCGTTGTTGACGAAACTCTTGAGCAAACCCAGAACCCCAGGGTTGCTGCTGGTCGTTTTGCCTGTGCGGGCGGCATAACCGTTGAGCACCAGGGTGTGGTCGTGGTCAGCCGTCACCACAATCAGGGTGTTCTTCAGATCCGGGTCAATGACCTTCATCTTGTCGATGGCAGCCTTGATGGCATCGTCAAACGCTGCGGTGTCCTGCAGGGCTTTTTGAGCAGTGGTCTCGTGCAAGGCGTGGTCAATGCGGCCACCTTCCACCATCAGGAAAAAGCCTTTCTGGTTTTTCGACAGAATGTCGATGGCTTTGGTGGTCATCTCGGCCAGGCTGGGTTCGACAGCAGGATCGCGGTCGATGTCATAGCTCATGTGGCTGCTGGTGAACAAACCCACCAACTTGCCAGAAGCGGCTGCCGCATCGAACTCGGTCTTGTTCTTGACGTAGGTGTAGCCCTTGGCCTTGAACTCGGCCGTCAGATCACGACCGTCGGTGCGCTTGCCACCGGCTGTTGTGGGCAGAAAGAACTGGCGACCTCCACCCAACAGCACGTCCAGGCCATCGCCCAGCGCGGCATTGAATCCAGCCCCACCAGGAACCGCCTGAGCAGCAATCGTGTTCTCGCCATCGCGGTGGCACACATGGGAATAAGTGACCGCTGGTGTCGCATGGGTCACACGGGTGGTCGTCACCGCGCCAGTGGCCAGGCCAGCCGCCTTGGCAATTTCCAGCAAGGTGGGCACCGATTTGCCGTTGCCTGTGATCGGGCAGGTGCTGTCCTGGCCGTTCAGATAATCTTGGCCCGTCACAACATCAAATGCCGAGGTGTCGGGGGTCATGGAGATGACTTCGTTGTTCATCTTCACACCGGTCATGTACGCCGCCATGGAGGGCGCACTGTCGGTCACCTGTGCGTTGTTCGAGTAGGTTTTGATGAACGCTGTTTCAGGCAAAGTGTCCATCGTCAGTTCACCGTCTTCGCCCACCTTGTAGATGCGCGCTGCGGTCTGGGTCGTCATGCCCATGCCATCGCCCAAAAAGAAAATCACGTTTTTAGGGGCAGCAATCGTGACCGTGCTTCCACAGCCCACCAGGGCGGCGGTGGCCACTGCACTTGCGATCAGCCAAGTTTTCATTGTTTCTCCGATAAGAAAAGACCAAATTGGTCTGGCGATCATCAAAAAAAATTGTTGCGAGCGCATGACAGGCTGACGTGAATATCGACATATCCATGTCACAAAATTTTCATATGCTGCGTCCAAATTTCAAAACATCCAACTCAAGGAATTTCATGTCGAGCATTCAAATGGATGAGCAAAAGTTGGCTCAACTTCGCGAAGACTGGCTGGACAGCCTGGATGAAGAATTCGAGCTGGAACTGGAAGACACACTGCTCAGTCAGTCAAGTGACTCCGTGCCCTCGGAACGCATTCGCTACTTCCGGGAGTTGCTCAGGCTTCAGGCCGAGCTGGTCAAATTGCAAGACTGGGTGGTCCACAGCAAGCACCGCATGGTGATCTTGTTTGAGGGGCGTGATGCGGCGGGAAAAGGTGGCGTCATCAAACGCATCACACAACGATTGAATCCGCGTGTCTGTCGCGTTGCCGCGCTTCCTGCCCCGAATGATCGCGAAAAAACACAGTGGTATTTTCAGCGTTATGTTTCTCACCTCCCGGCGGCAGGCGAAATCGTGTTGTTCGACCGCAGCTGGTACAACCGTGCTGGCGTCGAACGTGTGATGGGATTTTGTTCGGATGAGGAATACGAAGAATTCTTCAGAACAGTGCCTGAATTTGAAAAAATGCTGGTCCGCAGTGGCATCCAGTTGGTCAAGTATTGGTTTTCCATAACCGATGACGAACAGCATTCACGCTTTGTTGGACGCATACAGGATCCACTCAAACAATGGAAATTGAGCCCCATGGATCTGGAAAGTCGCCGCCGTTGGGAGGACTACACGCACGCCAAGGAAATCATGCTGGAGCGCACCCACACCACGCAAGCGCCATGGACCATTGTTCAGGCTGTGGACAAGAAAAAAGCGCGACTCAATTGCATCGATCATTTGCTGTCGTTGGTTCCCTACCACGATGTTCCTCACGCAGAGGTTGAACTCCCTGCGCGCGTGCGGAATCCGGACTACATCCGTCACCCTGTTCCACTGGAGATGTTTGTTCCAGAAAAATACTGATGCGTCTTCAAGTCGACCCCAGGTAACGCTTTCTCCAAAAAAACACCCCCAAAACCATGGCCAAAACGGCCATAAAGACTTCGGTCCCCAGCACCCCGTTTTCGTACTTGAGCACAGGGAAATTTTCAAAGTTCATGCCAAAGAACCCTGTGATCAAATTCAGTGGCAAAAAAATGGCGGTCAGCACGGTCAGCGTGCGCATGACCTCGTTGGTGCGGTTGCTTTGCGCATTGAAATGCATCTGAACGGCTGTTTCCGCACTTTGCTCCAGCCGGTTGACATGGTGCACGACACGCTCGATGTGCTCAAGGACATCACGACTGCGAATCCGCAACTTTTCCAAACTGCTGGCAGGCAATGAATCATCCACTTGCCATGCGCTGAGGGCATCAATCCAGTCCTGTATGGCCGCTCGCTGATCTTCACAGACCTCATCCAGGTAATGCAGTGAAAGTCGTGAATTGAGCAAGGCACTCCAGTTGTTGAACCGTGCTTGAGGATTGAGCAATTCACTTTGCCAGTGATCAAGCTGCCGAGTCAACTGCCTGCGCAAATCAAGGTAACCATCGACAACGCTGCCCACCATCCGCAGCATCAAGTCCGCAGGATTCGCAGGCAAGCGGTGGGCGGCTTGTGCCATCGGCAGACTCGATATACCCAGCATGCGAGCAGCAAAGGTATCGCGTACGGCACAGTCCGTCGGATGCACAGAGACGACCACCCGATCAAAGACCACAAAAGCAACCGGGCTGGTGTCAATCCGACTCAGGATGGAGGGACCGCCTTGGTATGAGCCTTGATGAAGAATTTCTCCTGGTTTGGACAAATCAGTTTCTGATTTTCCTCGTGCCAAGCGACGGAACACCAACAAGTCATAGTCCGAGGTGTAGTCGTAATGCGATGGCAACTGGTTGTTCAGAACATCTTGTGCATGCAAATAATCCATCTCCGCACCACACAAGTTCCAGAGTGCAATTTGCACTTGAGGCAAATGGATTTCAAACTCACGCCTGGCAAAAGCCATCCACAGAAAACCTTGCTCGGGCAAGGTTGCCGGCAACACATCCGTTTCAATGATTTGCTGCTGGGCTTGAATGGAGAAGATTCTCATGGCCGACTTCTTTTTAACTGGGAATTCAAATCGAAAATAAGGAATGCTGGAATGACGTGTGCCGCATCACTTGCTGATTTTGAAGAGCGCTTGCCCCATGCGAATTCGGGCACCACCCACGATGCCATCCGCCCAATCAAACCCCGGCGGTACAAACAACAGGATGGTCGAGCCATGCTCGAACCAGCCCATTTCTTGACCTTTTGAGCAGTGGGCATGGGCAGTGATCTCGTTGGGCCCCTTGTAGCGCAAGTTCAGCAACACATCGACAGCATGCAGCCTCATGCTCGCAACCAGAACGGCGGCAACAGGAACCAGCAAGAATGGGGCCCCGCTGTCGAGCTTCATGTGCAAGACTGCACGCTCGTTTTTGCAAAAAAGTTGCTCTACCCGAGCCAAAGCGATGGGATTGACATTCCAGGTGTCGCCAGAAATGTAAGTCACATGCTCCAACGTTGCATCTTGCGGTGCATGAAAGCGGTGGTACATGCTGCTGGTCAGCCTCAAGGTCAGAAATTTCCCGCCTTCCAGAACCGATGCCCAATGGCTGCAGTGAACTGATTCGCCCAGCAGCGTTTTCAAACTGTAGGGAAACCCTTTGGCCTGGTATACCTGCCCTTCATGGATATCACCACACGCGCCGACGATGGCATCGCAAGGTGAAGTGAACGTCCAAGGATCAAAGTCAATGGGCCTGGCACCTGGCAACAGCTCTCGGGTAAAGCAGTCGTGCAAACTGGAGAAATTTTGTTTTCTTGACTCACTCAAATCCAGATCACTGAACCATTGCCAGACAGCCAGCGAACCTTTGACCACCCATGGGTGCTGGATTTGACTCCACCAGCCCATGAAGCGGGTCAAGGTGATGCGTGGAATGCGGTTGGTCAACAAAAAGTTCAGGTCTTCTTGCAGCATCCATTTCTGGAATTGTTGTCGAATCTTCATCGCTTTGTCACTCAAATTGAATAAAAAGAAACCTCATTGACACGAGGAATCAACTGTGAACTCCACATGGATCGGTTTGGGCGCTTTGGCCGCTTTGGCTCCTGCAATTCACCGGCGCATACAACTTTCGAGAGCCAAACACCGCTCGCTTGCAGGCCACTCGCGCATGGCCAAGCGACTGGCCAGGTGGCTGCCTGGATACAGCTACAGCGAGCAACAATTTTTTGACTGCGATGGCGCACCAGAAAACATTCGGCACTTGCGCCGAAACGCCTTTTTCGCCCTCGCACAAACCCTGCAAACTCGCCAAAAACTCAGCGTGGAGGCCACCGCAGCAGCCAGGGGCGACATCTCTGACATGCAATTCATCGCGGCTTACCGGGTGCCTTTTCAGTTCAGCCCATTGGTGCGCGAACACCTCAAAGTAGGCTCCTTCCTGCAATCGGCAGATGGTGTTCAGGTCACCGATCTGGATGGACAGGTTTTCTATGATCTGACAGGCTCTTACGGCGTGAATGTTTTTGGCGCTGACTTTTACAAAAAAACCATGGCCGAAGGACTTGCCAAAACGCAGTCGCTGGGCCCCATCCTCGGCGCCTACCATCCTTGCGTGGCGAGCAATGCAGCGCGACTCAAAAAACTCTCCGGCATGGACGAAGTGTCTTTCCACATGTCCGGCACGGAAGCGGTCATGCAAGCGGTGCGTCTGGCCCGGTACCACACGCGTCGGCGCAACATTGTTCGATTCTGCGGGGCTTACCATGGCTGGTGGGAAGACGTGCAACCAGGCCCGGGCAACCCCATGCCGCCTCGCGAGACCTACACACTGAGTGACATGAGCGAACGCAGTCTGGATGTGCTGCGCACCCGCAAAGACATCGCTTGCGTGCTGATCAATCCATTGCAGGCCCTGCACCCCAATGCAAATGCACCCGGTGATTCGACGCTGGTGGACAGCAGCCGCAATGCCGCCTACGACCGCACGGCCTACACAGCATGGCTCAAGGCTTTGCGCCAAGTGTGTACGCAACGTGGCATTGTGCTGATTTTTGACGAAGTCTTCATGGGATTTCGACTTGCTGCAGGCGGCGCACAAGCCTATTTTGGCATTCAGGCAGACATGGTGACGTACGGCAAAACGCTCGGCGGCGGCTTTCCTGTCGGGGTTGTTTGCGGAAAGGCACAGTGGATGCACAGATTCCGCTCCGATCGGCCAGCAGACATCTGTTTTGCACGCGGGACTTTCAACGCCCACCCCGTGGTCATGGGTGCCATGTCGGCTTTTCTCGATCAACTTGAAAAGCCCGAAATCCAGGCCATATACGACGGGCTGGAAGACCGATGGAACGCCCGTGCTCAATACTTCAACGGGGCGATGCAATCGCATCAGATCCCTGTTCAGGCTGCCAATATGTCGAGTGTCTGGACACTGTTTTACACACAGCCTTCCCGATACAACTGGATGTTTCAGTTTTACCTCAGGCTCCATGGATTGGCACTCAGTTGGGTAGGTACGGGCCGACTGATATTCAGTCTGAATTACAGCGATCAAGATTTTGAAATCGTTGTCCAGAGATTCATTGCTGCCGCTGAACAAATGAAGAAGGAAGGCTGGTGGTGGCAATCACCCGCCTTGACCAACAAAAGCATCCGCAGACAAATACTGAAAGAAACCCTCAGGCGTTGAAGTCATGAGGCGCCAGATGCATCTGGCGCCTTTGCCGTTTCTCAGTGAGACGCGTGCAGCTCAGCGTCCGAGAAGCGTTGACCATGCAATAAATGCCAGGGCGCCTTATGGTAGAGATAGATGTCATGAAAAGGGTCGGTCAGAATTTTCGTCATCCAGACCAGTCCGGTGCGGACATCAAACAAAATGAACAGATGGCATGTTCTGAACAACAAGGCTGCAATACCCAGGTACAACCACGCATAACCGACCGCATGCATGAACTCACTCAGGGTCTCATGCTCCGGGATCAGGCCCCACAAGCCCGGGTTCAGGAAAATGACCAGGGGCAACACAATCCAGATGCTGAGCAGCACCACTTTACGACGCAGGTTGTACCCCACCTTGATTTCTTCTTTATGCTCATTCGTCGCCTGGTTGACGTGGTCATAGCCCAGAGGCTCAAAGAAGAAATGACCGGCTTGCCTCGAAGTCATCGAAATCAACCAGGCAATCAGCGCAGCCCAGGCGGGGTCGATGAACAGCATCACATAAGCCACCAGAAAACTCATGGCACTCAAAAAATGCAGGGATTGATTGATTCGGCAATGGTGGTAATAGCGGTGGTCATCCCAGCGCTGAATCTTCAAGGCATACAGAAAATCTTTCACAGGCAACCCTCTTGACTACAGTGTGTCCATCATGGGCAATTGTTGTGAAAAACTCATGACAGGGTCGCAAGAAATATGGCAGACACATATTTTTCAAATTTTTGTCTTTGTCATCAAGCTGTTAAATCGCTCTGCCAGCATCCGGTCATGGACACACAAGTTGGCAATCGTCTTCTGATCGAAACTTACGCGCCCCCCACCCAATCTCTGCGGATTGCCGTGGTGACTGAAACATGGCCACCTGAAATCAATGGTGTGGCGCTCACCTTGTCCAAACTGATTCACCAACTCAGTTTGAAGAACCACACCATCCAGCTGATCCGTCCAAGGCAAGACAAAAGCGACAGAGGGCAGGAGCAAAACGGTTGGTCCGAAATTCTGCTTCGCGGTCTTCCCATCCCGAGATACCCTCAACTGAAACTGGGCCTGCCCAGCAAAAAGGCATTGATCAAGGAATGGACCCAGAAAAGGCCTGATCTGATCCACATCGCCACCGAGGGGCCGCTGGGCTGGTCGGCACTGCAGGCGGCACGGGTCCTTCGACTGCCTGTGACTTCGGATTTTCGGACGAATTTCCACAGTTACAGCAAGCACTATGGCGTGGGCTGGCTGAGCAAACCCATCGTCGCCTATTTGCGCAAATTTCATAACCACACGGCTTGCACCATGGTGCCCACACGGGCGCTGAAAACCGAACTTCAAACCATGGGCTTCAGCAATCTGCGGGTCGTTGCCAGGGGCGTTGACACGCAGCTGTTTCATCCCGCTCAGCGCAGCCAGGCATTACGCACCTCGTGGCAGTCAGATGATGAAACCATCGTCCTCTTGTCTGTCGGGCGTCTGGCTTCGGAAAAGAACCTTGATCTGATTGTCAACACATATCAAACACTGAAAAGCGCCAACCGTGCTGTCAAGCTGGTATTTGCAGGTGACGGACCTTATCGCACGCACTTGCAGACACAGTGTCCTGATGCCATCTTCATGGGCATGTGCAGCCACACCCAGCTGGCGACGATTTACGCCAGCGCAGATCTGTTCTTGTTCCCCAGTCTGACGGAAACCTTTGGCAATGTCACACTGGAAGCACTCGCCAGCGGCACCCCTGTTCTCGCTTTCGATTGCGCAGCGGCCAGCGAGTTGGTTCAGGACTCATCCAATGGCTGGCTGATCCCCAGAGATGACGCCGAGGCTTATGCTCGCAAGGCACTGGAAGTGACCGAATGCAAAACCACCTTGACATCGGCGCGTGAGCACACCTTGCGAAGCGTAGAAGAACTTGGCTGGGGAAAAATTGCAGCTCAAGTTGAATCGATTTTTCGCATAACCATCTCCAGTCACATGGCTTGAGACTTCATTTCTGGTCTACAAAAACCGTCCTTTGCGTGGCTTCGTTCGGGCCTGCAAGAACACCAGACCGCACAACAGCAACAAGCCCAAAATCAGCATGATGGTCTGCAGTGGCAGTTCCATGGCCAGCAAAGTGCTGTATGCACCGAGCATGATCAACACACTGAGGTTCTCGTTAAAACCCTGTACGGCAATCGAACGGCCGGGACTCAGGATTTTGGCACCACGATGCTGAAGCAGCGCATTCATGGGAACCAACAGCATGCCGGCAATCGAACCGCTGACAATCAACAAAGGCATCGCCAACCAGAGTGTTCGCGTATATGCCATCAGCGGCATCAGAATGCTCAGAAGCATCCCCCATGGAAGTACGTGGCGGGCATTGAAAATCTTGAAGATTCTGGCGGCCAGAAATGCGCCACACACAACCCCCACCGCCACCCATGCTTGAAGATAAGCGCCTTGCTGCAGGCTCAAGCCCATTTCACTCTGAGCCCACAACAAGACTGCAAACTGCAAGACTGCACCTGCTCCCCAAAACAAAGTGGTGACATACAGGGAGATGCCGCCCAAAGGGTCTCTCCACAGTTTCAGATGGCATGCCCAAAAGGCACGCCAAGTCAATGCCGATGGCCTCAATGGCGCATGCACCTTGCTTGACATTGTGTTGCCTACACGGCTGTTCAAAATGATCGACAAGCCGTAGATCAGCAGGACAGTCAGGAAAGCGGGCAACGCCTGAGTTGGAACAATGGAAACCCATCCATCTGTTACTGGCCAAAGCCCCATGATCTGGATGGAGTGAACCCCTCCGATCAGCCAACCACCCAGGGCAATACCCAGAAGAACGGACATCACCACCGAAACCTCCAGCCAGGCGTTGGCCTTGACCAGCAGTGAGGAATGAACCGACTCCGTCACGATGGCATATTTTGCGGGCGCATAGATTGCTGCCGCCAGACCAGACAACGCAAATGCAAGCAAGGGATGCAGGCCCAACAAAAGTAAAACAACACTGCCCGATTTCAGCCAATTCATGGCGGCCATCAACGGTGCTTTCGGCAACGCATCTGCGACTGGGCCGACCACGCTGGCCAACGCCACATAGGCAAGATTGAATGAAAACTTCAGCAGTGGTGCCCACCACCCGGGATAGCCTTGCTCTTGCAAGAAGAAAATGCCCAGAATCATCAAAACATTGTCGGCCAGGCCACTGGCAAACTGCGCCGCGATCAGGGCATAAAAGCCTTTAGGCATTTTCTTGCTGTGCCGGGGGGCCTTCTGTCCATGCCTTGGTCAGGTCTGCAGGTGCTTCAAAGGTCAACAGCTTGACCAGATCGTTGCGTCGACCAATGCCCTGGTACGCAATGCCCAACTCACCCAATGCTTCGGGGTTGTAGAGATTGCGGCCATCCAAAACAAACGGTCGGCGCATTGCCGCTTTCATGTGTTCAAAATCCGGATTGTGGAAATTCTTCCACTCGGTCAGGATCAGCAGTGCATCTGCATTTTCCAGCGCCTGCATGTCGGTCGAGGTCAATTCAAAATTGGCCAGCAGACTTTGCTCACCTTCGCAATCCAGCTGCAAAGCCTTCAGCGCTTCCTGACCCGCAACAGGGTCGTAGGCACTGACTTGCGCACCACGGCGCAACAGACTCTGGATCACCGATCTACTGGGCGCTTCACGCATGTCATCCGTGTTGGGCTTGAAAGCCAAGCCCCAAATCGCAATCTTGCGGCCACCCAGGTCTTCACCCATGCGCTCAATCAATCTCTCAACCAGCAGCATTTTCTGGCGTTCATTGACCTGCTCGGTGGCACTGACCACCGACATGGCCTGGCCGTGCGCTTGAGCCGTCCGGACCAGCGCTTGCGTATCTTTGGGAAAGCAACTGCCGCCATAGCCGCAACCTGCATACAGAAAGCTGTAGCCAATCCGGTTGTCAGCACCGATACCACGTCGGATGTGGTCGACATCTGCACCCAATGCGTCTGCCAGATTGGCAATTTCATTCATGAATGAAATGCGCGTTGCCAACATGGCATTCGCTGCATATTTGGTCAGCTCAGCACTTCGCACATCCATCCAGACCGTGCGGGAATGGTGGCGGTTGAAGCTGGCATACAGATCACTCATCATGCGCTGGCTCTTGGCATGATGCGGGCCATCATCAATACCGACCACAATCCTGTCCGGGTGCATGAAGTCATCAATGGCAGCACCTTCTTTGAGGAACTCCGGGTTGGAGATGACATCGAACAAATCCGAATACATGCCTCGCTGCGAAAGTTCGTGCGAAATGGCGGCACGAACCCGATCGGCCGTCCCCACCGGAACCGTCGACTTGTTGACCACCAGTTTGAAACCTTTGATGTGGCGTCCAATCAGGGCGGCCACAGAAAGCACATGGGCCAGATCTGCAGATCCATCTTCTGCAGGAGGTGTGCCAACCGCAATGAACAGGATATCGCCATGGTCAATGGCTTCACAGGCATCCGTGGTGAAGCGGATACGGCCATCTGCGCGATTGCGCATCAGCACTTCTTTCAGACCAGGCTCATAAATGGGCACCTCGCCCTCTTGCAGGGATCGGATTTTCTGATCATCTTTGTCCAGGCAAACCACTTTGAAGCCCAGATCCGACAGGCATGCACCTGTCACCAAACCCACATAACCAGAACCAATGACCGTTACACGCATGCCCATCTCCTGTTGCCATTGCATGCTCAAGGAGTTTCATGAATCGCCAATGGCAATCAGATGAAAAAGATGTGACATTCGCCGATGTGCAAGCCATGCCAAGGTGCACCATAAAATGGATCTTCTGGTCAGCAATTACAGAATTCATGATTTCTTCAAAATAGTTCCATCCAGATGTCATCCGGCTTCTTCATCATGCTCGGATGCGTCGTTTTCCAACCACTCCCCGCAAGAAGTCACGTATCGAGATCATTCCAATGATCGACGTGATGATGTTTTTGCTGGTATTTTTTGTTTTGCTCAGCATCAACGTCATTCCCGCACTGGGTCTGAAAGTCAAACTGCCGGTCTCCTCGCACGCTCAGGAAAATCACCCACCTGTCAGAGTTCAGTTGGGCATTCCGGCTGAGGGAGCCTACGTCCTTGACGGTGAGCCCGTCGCAAATTTGTCAAAACTTGCTGCGCTGTTGATTCAGCGCAAACAGACCTCGCCAACCGGCATTGCAGTCGTGATCCACGGTGATGAACAGGCGTCCTTGCAACGCCTGGTGGAAGTGATGGATGTACTCAAATCCAATGGCATCGACGCCATGACCATTTCTGCAAAGAGAAAGTGACATGGTCGCCCCCATTCAATGGTCATATGCACAGCGGGAATCCATCTCGTGGGCCATGGGTTTACTCATGGGCCTGGCCGTACTCTGGGGATTTGGCAACTGGCAGGCCACAGCCGCCCCCAGTCCACTGACAGAGATGGTCACCATGCTGGACATGCCTGCACCGCAAATCGTCCAAGCTGTGCAGCAAATCCAACCCAGCACACCGAGACCTGCAACCACGGAGCGCCCTGCCTTGCCGATTTCTGCACCGGTATCGGCTGCACCCCACCAGAGCAACTCAACGACAGAAGCACCAACCCGCGTTGCCGAAAGCACCCCAGCAGCACCAACGGCAGCCACTGCGCTCGTGACTGCGCCGCCTGCTCAGGCGTCCGCCGAGCCTGTGCGATCTTCACTGACCATCAGTTACGAAGCACAGCTTCTGGCTTACCTGGAACGGATCAAGCGCTACCCCACCAGCCGCGAAGCACGACTGAGTCAACCTCAAGGCGTGACCAAGTTGTGGCTGGAGATTTCTCGCTCTGGAGCGCTGATCTCTGCAGGACTCCTGCACTCATCGGGCTCCAATCTGCTGGACAGCGAAGCGCTTCGCACCGTCCGGACTGCGCAATTCCCCGCATTTTCTGAGCAGGCATTTGGTGGCGAATCTTCGCATCGATTTTCGGTCAGTCTGAAGTACCAGATCGAAGGTCAATGAATCAAATTTTTTATTTCAATCGATTTTTATTCAAGGAAACACCATGAAACGCAACTCAAAAATTTGGCGACTGTCGCTTTTGTCCTTCGGTCTGGTCACTGCAGGTTTTTACCAAGCTGCACTGGCTCAGTCTGTGGCCACGGATGTGGGCATCGTCAAAATCACCGGTTCGGGTGATGCACTCGGGAACGGTCTTTTGATCGATGAGGACAGTGTCAAGGCCAAAAGCACCGTGACACGTTCGGCCATCGAAAAGGAGCGTTCTTCATCCAACCCATTTCAATTGCTGAACCTGATGCCAAGCGTCAACACCAGCAGCTACGACGCCACAGGTTTGTTTGGTGGCAACCTGCGGGTGCGCGGCTTCAACTCTGACCAGATGGGTTTCACCATCAATGGCGCCCCCGTCAATGACTCGGGCAACTTTGCCGTTTATCCTCAGGAATACACTGACAGCGAGAACCTGTGTGAAGTTTTCATCACACAAGGATCGACATACAGCGATGCCCCTCATGTAGGCGCCTCTGGTGGCAACGTGGGCCTGGTCAGCTGCGGCCCCAACGACAAGTTCGGCATGCGTTTTTCCCAGTCTCTGGGTCAACTCAATTTCAAGCGCACATTTGTCCGGGTTGACACAGGATTGCAAGGCAAGGAAACGCCCTACAAGGCGTTCATTTCCTATTCCAAATCTTCGGCAGACAAATTCAAAGGTCAAGGTGGTGCCGACCGCGATCACATGGATCTGGGCTTTGAAGCCAAAATTTCTGCAGACACCAGCCTGACAGCCAGCCTGCTCTACAACCGCGCCATCAACAACAACCTGTTGAGCATCACCAAGGCCGAATTCATGGCCAATCCCGGTCTGGATTTCTCCTCCACTATTCCGCAGCATCTGAGTTCTGGCAATGAAAACGTTCTGGCCAATTTCAAAACCGACTCTGCCAGCCTGACCGTTCCACGCAGCAAGCTGGCTTATTACGGCTACTCGCTCAATCCATTTGAGAACGCACTGTTCACCTCGCGACTGCAAACACGCATCAACGACAAACTGACCGTGTCTGCTGAGCCGTATTTCTGGTACGGCTATGGCACAGGCGGCACACAACAGACGACTCTGGCCGAAAGCACCACAGGGATCAATGGCGGCATTGCTGACATCAATAAAAATGGCAATAAAACCGACACGGTTGGCATTTACCGTGGCAGTGTCACCCAAACCAACCGTCCTGGCGTGACCTTCAAAGGCACCTACGATCTGGACAACCAGAAGATCCAGGCGGGCGTCTGGATTGAGCGCGCCAACCACCGCCAGACCCAACCCGGCACCACATTGGGCAACGATGGCAGCATCGGTGATGTCTGGTTGCGCAACAACCTCTTGACCTACAACAATGGTCAAACTTATGAGGGTCGCAATTACCGCACAATTTCCACTGGGAAATCCATTTTCGTGAGCGACACGATCAGCCTGGGCCGCCTGGAACTGGTGCCGGCCATTCGCCACACTGAAATCACACGCGACTTCAACAACACGGCCTCCAGCGGCAGCGGTCTGGGCGCTGACTACCAGGTCTCACGCACATACGCCAAAGCACTGCCTTCGTTCGGAGCCCGCTACAAGATCGACGATGCATGGCAAGCGTATGGCAACGTCACACAAAACATGCGTGCGCCCTCCAATTTTGTGTTGTCTGGCTGGGTCAATGGTGGCACCTATGTCAACGGCGTGTTGACCGGCTTCACACTCAAACCCAACAATTCAATCCAGGCCGAAACCGCCATCAACAGCGAAGCAGGTATCCGGTTTTCGGGTCAAGACCTGAAGGCCTCGGTGGCCGTCTTTCAGGTGGACTTCAAGAATCGTCTGGCTCAAGGTTTCAACCCAGAAACAGCCACTTACACCGACTTCAACGTAGGCGACTCGCGTGTTCGCGGCATTGAACTGCAGGCAGGCACAACATCCAAAAATGGCTTCAGCTATTTTGGTTCTGCCACCTTCACCGACAGCCGGATCAACAACAATTTCCCCGCAACAGCCACAAGCACTCTGCCGACTGCTGGTGCCTATTTCCCTGACACCCCCAAGGTGATGCTGGGGGCCTCAGCCCAGTACGCCAACGGCCCGTACCTGGCCTCCCTGTCAGCCAAGCACGTTGGCAAGCGCTTTACAACGCTGGTCAATGACGAGTCACTGGATGCCTACACCACTGTCGACTTCAATGCAGGTTACCGGTTCGCATCCACAGGATTTTTCAAGAATCCCACTTTGCGCCTGAACATCACCAACCTGTTTGACAAGTCCTACCTGATTGCCAACGCCGGCAGTGGTTCAAATATCACCACGACAGTGGACTCCACCAAAGCTGGCGGCGGTGCGCCTTCCTACTACGTCGGTGCCCCCCGCTTTACCAGCCTGACCTTGACCACGGACTTCTGAGCAGCATGACCGAAATCCTGCACAACGCCAGTTTTGGATTGATGATCGTCTCGGCGATCATCGCCATCGTGGTGAGCATTGAACGCATCATCTTTTCTGGGGTGAACATGCACCGCGCCAAGAAAGTGCTCAAGGCTGTGGACCATGACCTGAAAGCGGTGCCTGCCGCCCTGGGCAAAGACGTGGTTTCGGACATGGTGGCCAAACTGCTGGAAGACCACGGTCAAAACATGGATCCGGCAGTTCGACAAGACCGTGCCGATGCAGCGTATCTGCATGCGCGTGATGAACTCAGCAGCCGCCTTTGGTTGCTGGACACCATTGTCACAGCTGCTCCGCTGATGGGTCTGTTGGGCACCATTTTCGGCATCGTTGACACGTTTCTGGCCTTGTCCAAATCGGGCATGTCCGATCCGGCAGGCGTGAGCGCAGGCATCGGTACCGCGCTGTATGCCACCGCCCTGGGCATTTCAATTGCCTTGATTGGCTTGATGGTTTTCAACTACTTGAGCGATCGCAATGAACGCATTGGCGAACGTTTGAAGATGCTGATTTTGAAGCTCTGAACCATGCAGCACCAGACTCACCGTTTCCTGCATGTGTCGCTGCTGTGCCTGGGTCTGGGCCTGCACACAGCAGCCCATGTCCAGTCATTGAAGGCAACCAGCGGATCGACTCTTGCCGCAGCAAAGCCCAAGTTGATTGGCCCCATGGTGGGTGCTGTCACGATGCGTTCTGCCCGTGTCTGGGCTCAAATTCAGTCATTGAAAACCGACACAGCAGTGCCCGTCTGGCTGGAGTACCAGGCTTTGAATGAGTCTGGCCAACCAACAGGCCATGCCACACAGACCAAGCCGCAACTGCTCAATGCCCAACAAAGTACGGCCAGCTGGCTATTGGACCAATTGCAAGCAGGCACGCCATACCAATACAAAGTGCTCTGGGGAAAAAAAGGCGCCATTCAGTCATCACAGCCGCAACGCCTGCGGACTGAAGCATTGTGGCAATGGCGTACGAACCCGCCTCCCGTGAAGATTCTGGCCAGCTCCTGCGCTTACACCAACGACGCACAAACTGACCGTCCAAGTACACCTTATGGACAGAGCACGGCCATTTTCGAATCCATGGCACAGCGCAAGCCCGACGTGACCCTGTGGATGGGTGACAGTGTTTATTTCCGGGAAACCGATGCGGATGACCGCAGTGCCATGGCGCAGCGCTATGACCAATGGCGCGCATTGCCTGCCATGCAGTCCTTGCTGCAAACGGGTCGCCATCTGGCCACATGGGACGACCATGATTACGGTCCCAATGACAGCAATTCATCCAACACCAGCAAAGACATCAGCCTGGAATTGTTCAAACATTACTGGGTCAACCCCAGCCACGGCATGCCAGGATTGCCGGGGGTCTTCACACAAACGCGTGCCAGTGATGTGGAGTTCTTCATTCTGGACAACCGTTGGTACCGTGACAGCGACAAGCTGGTTGATGACGATCGGCAGATGTTGGGTGCTGGTCAATTGCGCTGGCTGAAAAATGCACTGACTGCATCCACTGCGACCTGGAAGTTTGTGGTGACAGGCAGTCAGGTTCTGAATCTTCAAAACGGTTTTGAAGGTTGGCATCAATTCCCCAAAGAACAAAAAGCGTTTCTGGGATGGCTGGAACAACAAAGAATTCCAGGGGTCATGCTGTTGTCCGGCGACAGGCATTTTTCCGTTCTTCTGAAAAAGGACCGCCCACAGCTTTACCCCCTCTATGAATTGACCTGCTCACCCACAACCGCACGCCCTTACCAGAACCCTGTCAAAGACTTGAAAAACAACGACGCTATCGTTCAAGGCACCGCTGTGACGCAAAACAATTTTTGCGAATTGGAGGTCACTGGAAACCAGGGCCACCGAAACCTGCGCGTCTCCATGCGGGATGTGAATGGGCAAGAAATTTGGGCTCGAAACATTGAAGAGTCCGAACTCCGATGAAATCCCTTTGACTGAACTTCACCAGGACAATCAAGTTATGCAAAAGTTCCCAATGACCCGTCTCTCGCATGTGATTGCAAGCGTTTTGCTGACGGCAATCTCGGCGACGTCCATGTCTGCTTCGGCACAAAACGCGTACCCGGCCACTCTGGCGGGTCACGCTGTTCTACCCGCCATGAGCCTGATTCCGGCCCCGCAAGACGCACCAGCCGATTTGCAGATCAGCGGCAAATTCATCACGGGTCAACGTGTAGAAAAAATGGGCAGTGTCGAGGGCATGTCGGCCGGTCGTCCTACCGGGGTATTTTTGCCCTTCAAGGGCCAACCTTTGCAAGGTCACTCGGGCATCAAACACATGGCCGATGGCAGTTATTGGTTGCTGACCGACAACGGCGCCGGAGCCAAAGCCAACTCTCCCGACTTCATGCTGCACCTGAACCAGTACAAGGTGGACTTCAAGTCGGGCGAGTTCAAACGCCTTCGCACCGTTTTCTTGCACGATCCAGACAAAAAAGTACCGTTTCGGATCGTTCATGAAGGTACAAAAAAACGCTACCTGACGGGTTCCGACCTGGACACCGAAAGTTTCCAGTTTGCCGGTGGCGCACTGTGGATCGGCGACGAGTTCGGTCCCTTTCTGGTCAAAGCTGACCTGAATGGCAAAGTGCTGGCGGTCTTTGAAACACAGGTGGACGGCAAAACCGTGCGATCACCTGACCACCCGGCGGTCACAACACCCGGTGCGCCCGATCAGGCCGTGAAGTTCCAGGTGCGTCGCTCTAAAGGTTACGAAGGCATGGCTGCGTCCAAGGACGGGAGCAAGCTCTATGCGCTGCTTGAAGGCGCATTGTGGGACGAAACGAGCAAGGCCCCCGAAACACTGGATGGCAAGCAATACCTGCGCGTGCTTGAATTTGATGTGAAATCCGAAAAGTGGACCGGTCGCCATTGGAAATACGTGATGGAAGCCAACCACCACGCCATCGGTGACTTCAACATGATCGACGAAACCACCGGTCTGATCATTGAGCGCGACAACGGCGAAGGCACACCCGACAAGGCCTGCCCCGAAGGCGTCAAGCGCACCGATTGCTTCCATGACCTGCCCAAATTCAAGCGCATTTACAAGATTGAATTGACGGAAGCCAATGTGGGCGGGCCTTTGCGCAAGATGGGCTATATCGACCTCATGAACATGGCCGACCCCCATAAGGTCGCTCGCAAGCCGCTGGTCCATGGCGTACTGAGCTTTCCATTTTTCACCATTGAAAACGTGGATGTGGTGGACGCCGCCCACATCGTGGTGGGCAATGACAACAATTTGCCGTTCTCAAGCAGCCGCGACCCCAACAAGGCCGACGACAACGAACTGGTCTTGCTGGAAGTCGGCGAGTTTCTCAAGGCGCGCTGATTCGAATCATGCGCAGGCCCGAGCAGGGAGTACACGGCTGCACTGGCAAAAAGAAAGTGCCAGTGCAGTCAGCTTGTTTTCCACGTTGACTCCAGCATTTCATCCAGAACTTTAGCGATGCTGTTTTGAATTTGTCATAACTTCGTCAAATAGACGTCACATAATGCGGTTTTTTCTGTCACCCATCATCCCGCATGCAACCCAAAAGTCTTTTTGCAGCCGTTGATCTCGGATCCAACAGCTTTCGGCTGGAAATTGGCCAACTGGATGCAGGCCATTTGCGCAGGGTGGAGTACCTGAAAGAAACCGTCAGGCAAGGCAACGGACTGGATGGCGATCGAAATTTGAGTGACGAAGCCATGCAGCGCGGCTGGGACTGTCTGGCGCGCTTTGGTGAACGCCTTGCAGGATTTCGAGCCGGCCAAGTGCGTGCCGTGGCCACTCAAACTCTGCGAGAAGCTCGCAATCGAGATGTTTTTTTGGCCAAAGCCAAACAAATCCTTGGCTTTCCCATCGAGGTGATCGCGGGACGTGAAGAAGCGCGTCTGATTTACCTTGGCGTGTCGCATCTGTTACCTCAATCAGATGAGCGCCGTTTGGTGGTTGACATTGGCGGACGTTCCACCGAGATGATTCTCGGTCAGCGCTGGCAAGCCAGTACGCTGGAATCGTACCGAGTTGGCAGTGTGGCCTGGTCGATGAAATATTTCCCTGGAGGGCAATGGACAGCGTCCGCTTTTCGTGCGGCAGAAATTGCGGCCAAAGCCGTTTTGGACGAATCACTCACTTTGTACCCACGCAGCAGTTGGGACAAGGCTTATGGCTCGTCAGGCACCATTGGTGCTGTGGCGGATGTGCTGGCAGCCGGAGGATGGCCCGCCGGGGTGATTACGCAAGAAGGCTTGAACTGGCTGCAGGAAAAATTGCTCAAGGCCCAAAAGCCTGAACAGCTCAAACTGGAAGGTATCCGCGAAGACCGCCGCCCCGTGATTGGCGGTGGCTTGTCTGTCTTGCGTGCTGTGTTTGACTTGCTGCAGATCAATGAAATGCATGCGGCACAAGGCGCTTTGCGGCATGGTGCCTTGTTTGACCTGATTGATCGCGAAAGTCCCACCGCCGATGTTCGAACGCAGATGATCAGCTGGTTGACACAGCGCTTTGGAGTGGACTCTGTACAAGCCGAACGTGTGTCACGCACAGCCCAAGCCTTGCTGGCACCGTTGGTGGGCAGAACCGACGGGGATCGGCACCTGCGCAAATTGCGCTGGGCAGCCCAACTGCATGAAGTCGGCATGCGCATTTCACACAGTGACTACCACAAGCATGGTGCCTACATCCTTGAGAACACCGATTTACCAGGCTTCACGCTCGATGAGCTCCACCGTTTGGGCTTGCTGGTTCTGGGTCACAGGGGCAAACTTAAAAAAATGGATGCCACACTGGACGACTCGCTGTTCGTTTTGCAGTTGATGGCTTTGCGCCTGGCGGTGATTTTTTGTCACGCACGCCGCGACCCAGACATTTCCGATGCGCAGATTGAACTGGACAACAAGCGAAAAATCGTCCGTATCGTGCTCGGAAACCAGTGGTCACAACTTTGGCCACAATCTGCCCATTTGCTCAAAGAAGAAGTGCTGGCTTGGCAAAAGACAGATTGGAAACTGACAGTGAATTGACTTTGTTTTTTAAATCGGTATAAACTGTATATACGATTTAAAAACGAGGTATTCATGACATCCACATCTTCATCCAAAGCCGTCGAAGCCGTTTCACCCGTCAAGGCGACCACTCGCCCTCGACGCGCTGTGACGGTGAAAAAAGCCACGCCCGTCAAAGCCAAACCAGTGACTGCAAAAAAAGCGACGTCCTCTGCAACGAAAAAGTCAACGTCAGCCAAAGTGGTCAAAACTTCGACTCCCGTCACACCCACTCAAGCTCCAGCTCCAACCAAAGCCAAGAGCAAGAAAGAAATGACGGCACCTGCAGGCAAGGACAAAAAAGTCAAAGTGGTGCGCGACAGCTTCACGATTCCTAAAAACGAATTCGCTCAGCTCGGCGAGATGAAGAAAAAAGCCTTGGCTTTGGGATTGGAAATCAAGAAGAGTGAACTCATCCGGGCTGGCTTGATGCTGCTGAATTCGGCAACAGATGCGGCTTTCAAAAAAGCACTCGTGGCCGTCCCGACACTCAAGACTGGCCGACCTGGCAAAAACTGATTCACCAGCGATCGAAGTTTTTACAGCTTCTCAGGGGTGGTCACAGACAAAATAACGGTCTGAGCCACCCCGTCGCGATGCCGACCTCGAAGCCACCAGACAGCCCCTTTCCGAATGGGGCAAGCGGCAGTTTCCATACCCAGCAATTGAGCTGCCACGGCACCCAAAGACGGCTGATGCCCCACCACCAAAACGGGGAACTTGGCATCTGGCCACTGGGCGGCTTCAAGCACGTCCTGCACACTGGCACCAGGTGACAAGGCATCGCGCACCTTGTACTTTCTCTGCAGGGCACGAACTGTTTGCTCTGCCCGAACGGCAGGGCTGCTCAAGACCCGAGTCCCCTCGGGAAGCTGCCTGTCCAGCCACTGTGCCATCCGCAATGCGTGCTTTTCGCCTCGGATCGTCAAAGGGCGCAACAGGTCATCCTCCTGGCCTTCGGGGTCCAGTGCCTCTGCATGCCGCCACAAGATCAAGTCCATGCCAACCCTTTTGCTTGTCAAGGTTTGCCGTACCGCACCATCAAGGCAGCCTGCGCTCCTGGCCCGGGCTTCAAAAGTGCGGCTCGCTCGTAATGTCCATCGGGCTGCATGTCCCAAGCGTCACGTTGGTCATGCATGTACGCCAACAGGCATTCGTCAATGATGCGCTGGCGCAAAGCGGGGTCTTGCACAGGCCAAGCCACTTCAATGCGGCGCATCATGTTGCGGTTCATCCAGTCTGCGCTGGACAGATAAAGGGTCTCGACTTCACCCGATCTGAAATAGGACACACGTGAATGTTCCAGGAACTGACCAATGACCGAGCGCACCTTGATGTTGTCGGTTTGTCCCGGCAAACCCGCAGGCAGCATGCATGCCCCGCGAACGATCAGGTCGATCCGCACACCGGCTTGACCTGCTTCCATCAGCGCTTCGATCAGGGGTTCATCCGTGAGCGCATTCATTTTCAGCACGATGCGTGAATCCTCGCCGCGCAAAGCCGCTTTTTGTACATCGGCAATGGCACGCAGCATGCGGGCATGCAAATTGAAAGGGGCCACGCACAAGCGGTGCATCCTCGGCAGCGGATTCTGGCTGGCCAGGTGCACAAACAGCTGTTCCATGTCCCCCGTGATCTTGGGGTCGGCTGTCAGGTAACTGATGTCGGTATACAGGCGGGCGGTGCGTGGGTTGTAGTTGCCCGTGGAAAGGTGGCCATAGCGTCGGAGATGACGCCCTTCACGGCGGGTCACCAAGAGCATTTTGGCATGGGTCTTGAGGCCGACAACGCCATAGACCACCTGAACACCGATCGATTCAAGTTGCTCAGCCCAGTTGATGTTGGCCTCTTCGTCGAAACGGGCTTTGAGTTCCACCACAGCCGTCACCTCTTTGCCCCGGCGAACCGCTTCACGCAGCAAATTCATCATGGCCGGGTCGCTGCCCGTGCGGTAAATCGTCTGCTGAATGGCCAATACCTCTGGGTCATCCACGGCCTCGGACAAAAACGCAAGCACCCCATCGAAACTCTCAAACGGCTGGTGGATGAGCACATCACCCCGACGCAAACGGGCCATGATGCCGCCTGGCTTGGGCAAATCTCTGGGAAAACTGGCCTGGTATGGCGCGAACAACAAGGCTGGCTTGGCCGTCAGGTCAATCAACTGCATCAAGCGCACCAAATTGACAGGACCATTCACACGGAACAAGGCCTGCTCAGGCAAGCCAAACTGCTGCAAAAGAAAATCAGACAGCTGTGCTGAACAATTCGAAGAGACTTCCAATCGAACGGCCTGTCCGTAGTGTCTGTGCTGCAAGCCTTGGCGCAAGGCCATCCTCAAATTGATGACTTCCTCTTCATCCACGGCAAGGTCAGAGTGTCGTGTGACTCGGAATTGGGAGAACTCATCCACCTCACGGCCAGGAAAAAGCTCGGACAAATGTGCTCGAATCACGCTCGACAACAACACGAACGCCATGCTACCGCCACTCAGGCGGTCTGGCATCCGGATCAGTCGAGGCAGGACACGAGGGACCTTGACAATAGCAATTTCATTGTTACGCCCAAAGGCGTCTTTGCCCTTCAAGTGGACAATGAAATTCAACGACTTGTTCGCCACCTGCGGCAACGGATGCGAAGGATCCAGGCTGACAGGCATCAACAAGGGTTTGACATCTTTATGGAAGTAAGACTTGACCCAGCGTCTTTGGGCTTCGTTGCGTTCTCCGTGCGAGAGTATCTGTATGCCCACTTTCTCAAACGCAGGCAACAATTCCTGGTTGTACAAGCGATACTGCTCGTCCACCATGGCTCGAGAACGCTGAGTGACTCGCTGCAAACTGCGAGAGCTGTAAGCCCCCTCATCGATATCTTGCTGCGCTGCTGCCACATGAGGTTCGGCACGCACTTCAAAGAATTCGTCCAAATTGGACGAGACAATGCACAAATAGCGCAACCGCTCCAGCAGCGGCACATCACGACGTCTTGCACCATCCAACACACGCTCGTTGAATGCCAGAATACTCAGGTCTCGGTCCAGCAACGGTGGAAGTGAACCACATGCAGTGCTTGCAGTGTTGGCTGATTCAGCCATGGAATCTTCCCTAATCAAGTCAATTTAATGACAGATTGTTCACGCCTTCAATGACAGTGGTGTGACATCCTCAAGCGTATGCCCTTGGTGTCTATGCACTGAAACCAAATGTGCTGCGAACAGCTGCGCTGCGGCGTCCCAGCCAAACGCCTTTGCCCGCTGTCGAGCCTGGGCACGAGGCAAATCCAAAGCCCTCATGGCCGCATGCTTCAAGTCTTCATGGAGTACACCACCAATGGCTTCCCCATGATCGGCTCCCAGCACTTGCAAAGGCCCATCAACCGGATAGGCGGCCACAGGCGTCCCAGTGGCCATGGCCTCGAGCATCACGAGACCAAAAGTTTCATTGCGGGAAGGAAATACAAAAACATCGGCAGCGGCGTAAACCTTGGCCAGCTCATCGCGCGGCAAGACCCCCATCCACTGCACATGCGGGTAGCGCGATTGCAAACTCTGCTCCAGTGGTCCAACGCCACACACGATTGAGGTTCCAGGCAATTGCAGCTTCAAGAATGCCTCAATGTTTTTTTCGTACGAAATTCGACCCACAAACAACCACAAAGGGCGAGACAAATGAGCCCAAGACTCCAGCAGCAGAGGTTGCTCATGGTAAGTGAACAGGTCCGTATCCACGCCATGGGTCCAAGACCTCAGCTGCGAAAATTGACGCTTTTCCAGCATTTCCAAAACCCCCTGCGTGGGCACCATGACCGCCGACGAAGGTTTGTGGAAATGCCGGAACAAGGCGTAACCCCAGGACAGGGGGATGTGCAAAGCCGAGTTGAGAATTTCCGGGAATTTGGTGTGAAACGCGGTGCTGAAAGCCCATTTCTTCTTCAAACAGATCTTCCGTGCTGCCCAGCCCAATGGGCCCTCGGTGGCCAAATGCACGGCCTCGGGCTGCAAAGTGTCCAGCATCTCATTGAGCCTCTTGGCAGGACGCACTGCGAGGTCAATGCCTGCATAACCGGGACAAGGGCGATGCTCGAACAAGCCGGGATGAATCACATGCACGTCCACCCCCATGGCTTGCAGGGATTGAACCAGCTCCTTGAGCGTGGTCACCACACCATTGACCTGCGGATGCCATGCATCCGTGACCAGTGCCAGTTTCATGCGGTAAGCCTTTGCGACGCGGGCAATGTGTTCACTGTCACCGGTCCGGTGCCCCAGTGGATGATTTCAAGCCGACCATCCAGGTGCTCAACCAGAGCGGTTCGGCTCTCCACCCAATCGCCATCGTTGCAATAGAGCACCCCATCCACATCGCGGATTTCTGCATGGTGAATGTGGCCGCAAACGACCCCGTCGTAACCACGGCGACGTGCTTCATGGGCCACGGCGACTTCAAAGTCCGAAATGAAATTCACGGCCTTCTTGACCTTGTGCTTGAGGTAAGCCGACAAAGACCAGTACGCCAGGCCCAATCGCCCCCGCAGGCTGTTGAGGTGGCGATTGACCTTGAGTGTCAGTTCATACAACCAGTCGCCCACATAGGCCAACCACTTGGCGCACTGGATCACGCCATCGAAATGATCACCGTGAATCACCCACAGTCGCTGGCCGCGTGCCGTGGTGTGGATGGCTTCGTGCATCACATCCACCCCACCAAAGGCATGCCCGACAAAAGCACGGGCAAATTCGTCGTGGTTACCTGGCACATAAATCACACGGCAGCCCTTGCGCGCACGGCGCAACAGCTTTTGCACCACATCGTTGTGGCTTTGGGGCCAGAACCAGCGGCGGCGCAATTGCCAGCCATCCACGATGTCCCCCACCAAGTACAACGTTTCGCAGGAGTGCGCTTTCAAGAACGCCAGCAAGGCGTCAGCCTGGAAACCCGGTGTGCCAATGTGCAAGTCCGAAATGAAAATCGCCCGCAGCCGTTGACGACCTGCGGGCATATCTTCATCGGCATGGTCCGGCATTTGCGGTATCTGCGGCGCCTGACGAGGCGCCCCGCCTGGCAGGCCTTGTTCTGCCATGCGATTGACCCAGACTGTTTGGGGCTTCATCCAGCCGCCCCCAGAAAGTGTTTCCTGTAACGCGCTGGCAAATCGGCGATGCGCATCATCATGGGCAGATCCGCCGTGTTGAAGTCCGGATCCCAGGCAGGCGCACCGAGCACCTTGGCTCCCAAACGCAAATACCCTTTGATCAGCGCAGGTGGCTCGGTCTGCAAAGTGTGATCCAGCTCATCCACCGGCAAAGGCAAGCGGGGCAACACATGGCATTCGATCGGCGCCAGATGCGTCTGCTTGAGCTGGTGCCAGATGCTGGCCGCCAGATCGCCGCTGACCACGCCGTTGTGCAGCATCGGAATGCTGGCACAACCGATCATCACATCCAGCTGGTTGCGCACCATGAACTCGGTCAGTGCACCCCACAGGGCCATGATCACCCCACCGTGACGGTGCTCCGGATGCACGCAGCTGCGGCCCAACTCGACCATGCGTTCACGCATCCCGCGCAGGCGGGTCAGATCGAATTCGGTGTCGCTGTAGGTGCTGCCTGCGCGTTTGGCCTGTGCCGGGGTCAGCACACGGTAGGTGCCAATGACTTGCCGGGTGACCGTATCGCGCACCAGCAAATGCTCGCAATAGTCATCGAACAAGTCCACGTCATGACCGGGCAAGCTGGTCGCCAAACGCGCCCCCATTTCGCCCGCAAAGACATGGTGCCTCAGGCGCTGGGCTTCACGGACCTCATCGAGGTGTCGGGCCCAACTGACTTCAATGCCAGCCGGGGCCGCTGGAGCCAGGCGTGCTTGAGATGGCGAAATTGATCCCGGATGAAGTGACCCCCTGGGCATTTGAATGGGGGACAGTGCAAAAGTGGGGCTGGGCAACTCTTTCACAGAATGTTTCCTTTTCTGTTCGACATTGCCAGTCATCTTCTGGTCATGCCATGACAACGCCATGTCATTCGCATGAAATTTCCTTGACACTCACCCCTTCAAATCAACACCCCCTGCACCGGCTGCGGTGCACGCATGTCAGCAGTCAAACGCTGCAGCGTGGCCGCATCCAGCGTTTCCTGGGCCAGCAGCGCCTGAGCACAGCGGTCCAGCAAGGCACGGTGCTGCGCGAGGATGGCCAGGGCCTGATCAAGGCCTTGCATGACGATGCGGCGCACCGCCTGGTCGATGGTCTTTTGCGTGGACTCGGCCAATGGCGTCCTCGACACCAGCTCGTCCGGCGCACCGATCCACACCGGGTGCGGGCTGTCGTAACTCACGCAGCCCAAGGCTTCGTCCATGCCATAGCGCATCACCATGTCGCGGGCGATCTGGGTGGCTTTGACCAGATCGTCCGCAGCCCCCGTGGACAAGCTGCCCAGCACCAGCTTCTCTGCAGCGCGTCCGCCCAGCAAGACGCAGATCTTGCGCTGCAGCTCCTCGGCCGTCATGAGGTAGCGGTCCTCGGTAGGCCGCTGCAAGGTGTACCCGAGCGAGCCAATGCCCCGGGGGATGATCGACACCTTGTGGATCGGATCGCTGCCCGGCAAAGCCAGCGCCACCAGCACATGGCCCATTTCATGGTGGGCTACCGCCAGGCGCTCCTGGGGATTGAGCAGGCGGTTGCGCTTTTCCAGCCCGGCCACGATGCGCTCCACCGCCGCCGTGAAATCGGCCAGCGTCACGCTGTCGGCTTGGCGCCGTGTGGCCACAATGGCGGCTTCGTTGACCAGGTTGGCCAGGTCCGCACCACTGAAACCGGGGGTGATCGCGGCCACTTCCTCCAGCGCCAGATCGGCGGCCAGCGTGATCTTTCGGGCATGCACCTGGAGGATGTCCAGACGCCCTTGGCGGTCGGGTTTGTCGACCAGCACCTGGCGGTCAAAGCGGCCCGCACGCAGCAGGGCCGGGTCCAGGATTTCCGGCCGATTGGTGGCCGCCAGAATGATGACGCCAGCCGAAGCATCAAAGCCATCCATCTCGGCCAGCAACTGGTTCAGGGTCTGTTCTTTCTCATCGTGCCCGCCGAATCCGGCAAATGCCCCGCGCGCGCGCCCCAGCGCATCCAGCTCGTCAATGAAGATGATGGCCGGTGCTTTGGCCCTGGCCTGCTCGAACAGGTCGCGCACACGCGAGGCACCCACACCCACAAACAGCTCGACGAACTCGCTGCCCGACATCGAGAAAAAAGGCACACCCGCCTCACCTGCGACGGCCCTGGCCAGCAAGGTCTTGCCTGTGCCCGGGGGACCGACCAGCAAAACGCCTTTGGGAATGTGCGCCCCCAGCCGGGCATAGTCGATCGGATGCTTGAGAAAATCCACCACCTCGACCAGTTCCTGCTTGGCCTCATCGACACCGGCCACATCGGCGAACGTCACGCCGGTATCGTGCATCACATACACCTTGGCGCGGCTTTGCCCGATGCGCATCAGACTGCCCATGCCGCTCTGACGAGACACCACCCGCCGGATCACCAGCCACCACAGGCCGAAAAACACCAGCGAGGGCAAAAACCACGACAAGGCTTCGCGCCAGAAACCGCTCTCGACCACGCGGCTGTAGGGCACCTTGAAGCCACCCAGCCAGGTGGCCAGATCGGTTTCCACCCGCACGGTGCTGAGCTGGGTCTTGGGGCCTTCCGGGACTTTGAGCCGGCCCACCAGGCTGTGGTCGGTGACGATGACTTCCTGAATCCGTCCTTCGGCCAGGGCCTGCTCGAACTGGTTGTAGGGCACCGTCTCGGTCTGCCTGGTGCCCTGCCAATAGGACTGCAGGCCCAGCATCAGCAGCATGGCCAGCAGCCAGTACAACACGGTCCATCTTTGCCTGGCGTTCATGGCCACCGCCTTGCCTGTACGGCCGGTGATGCCACCTTGCCCCGCGCAGCCGGGTGGCTTTTGACCACATGCCTTTTGGACGGCGCGCCTTCTGCCACCGCCTGGCAAGCCGCCCGAAAGGCTTTGAGTGTGTGCTGCACCCGGCCCAGCAGGCTGACCGGGGCATACCCTTTCTTGCCCAGTTCGCCAAAAGGCAAACCACAGAGCAAGGCCATGCCGTCCCCCACATGGGTCGCCACATGGATGTGAAACCGTCCTTGCGCCACCGCCTCCACCACGGGCAGCGACAGCATCAGGTGGCGACGGTTGCGCTCGGGCATGAGCACCCCCTGATGGCCGTCGAGTCCCAGGCGTTCGCAGCTGCGAAAGTAGCCCTCGATCTTTTCGTTGATGCCGCCCACGGGCAGCACTTCACCGCGCTGGTTGAGCGCCCCGGTGACGGCAATGCCTTGCGCCAGAGGCACGCCCGCCAAACTCGACAGCAAGGCATACAGCTCGGCGCACGATGCAGAGTCCCCCTCCACGCCGCCGTATTCCTGTTCAAAAACCACCGCCGCATTCATGGCCAGAGGCGCCATGTGCGCAAACAATGACGACAGGTAGCTGTGCAGGATCAACACCCCCTTGTCATGGATGGGGCCCGACATCTCGACTTCGCGTTCGATGTTGAGCAAGCCCTCCTCACCCGCATGGGTGCGTGCCGTGACGCGCACAGGCAAGCCAAAACAGTGGTCCCCCAGATCCATCACCGTGAGCCCGTTGACCTGACCCACACATTGGCCACGCACATCCAGCAGACGGTCGCCTTCGGCAATTTCTTCCTGCAAGCGCTGCTCGGCATGGTCATGGCGCTCATGCCGTGCCCGCATGGCCGACTGCACGTCACACCACTGCACCCGCTGCGCGCCACGCAAGCGGGCCATGGCGGCGCTTTCAATGACCAGCGTTTCTGAACTGGCAAACATGGCGCTCTGTCGTGTCTGGTCTGCGGCCTGCCGATGCGTGTCTTCGATGATCGCGGCCACCGCCTGGGCATCGCAATGCGGCAGGCCTTTTTCGCAACAGATTTGCGACACCAGAACCGCCGTGGCATGCAGGGACTCGGGCGTGGCGACAAAACTCTCGGCAAAGTCCACCTTGCAACGGAAGCGGCGCATGAACTCCGGATCGGCCTCTTGCACCGCATAGAACTCGTCAACCGAGGCGATCAGCACGATCTTCACACTCACATCCACCGGGTCCGGCTCCAACGACACCGCTGCAATGGGCGAATACATCATGCCCGGCTCCTCGATCTGCAGACGGCCGCTGCGCAGAAAACGGCGCAGCTTTTCCCACACGGGGGCATCGGCCAGAAGATCACGCAGATGCAGCATCAAGAACCCGCCATGGGCCCTGAGCAAGCTGCCCGCCCGGATGTGCGAGAAGTCGGTGACCAGCATGTCGCCGCCGGAGTCGTACTCGATGCTGCCAAAGAGCTGGCGAAACAAAGGGTTGTCCTCCTGAATCACTGGCGCACCTTTCAGCGCCTGGTTGTCCACCACCACATGGACCCGCAAGCGCGAGAGCACCTCGTCCAGCGCCTCTTGCCTGACCAGCTCGTCTTCGTCTTTGGGCTGGAACAACTCCACGTTCTCCAGCACTTCCTGCCCGATCTGTTCCAGATGGACACCCAGCTTCACGCTGTCCTGACTCTGCGGACTCAGGGCGCGACGCATCGCTTGCAAGCCTTGATCCACCTGCGGTTTGATCACTTGCCTGCGCAAGACGGCCAGTCCCTCGTTCATCACATGCTCCATGGACCGGGTCTTCTCCAGAAAGCGGTTGATTTCGCTGCGCAACGCGGCTTCGGCGCTGTCGATTTCGGCGCGTTTTTCAAGCGGCAGCGTCATGGCCTGTCCTGCGGTCAAGGGCTCGCCCTTGTCATCGCGGTAGGTGAAGACCATGTGACCCTGCTCGCGCATGAGGCTGAAGTGGCGGGCCTCGGCATAGGCACTGAGCTCGGCGTACGCCCGGTCCTCTTCGCTTTTGTAGGCGTTCGCTATGCGTTCACTTTCGGCCTTGAAAGCGGGTTCAGCCAGACGCCCCGGAATGTCCACGGTCAAGCGTTTGGCCCATTGCGCCATCAGCTGCCGCAGCTGACGGCCTTCACCCGCTGGCAGGCGCAGGGCACGCGGGCGTTCGGGCATCTCGAAGTTGTGCAGGTAGCACAGGTCGGGGGGCACCGGCCGCTTGGCCGCTTCGAGCTGCATCATCTGACGCATCAGTGTGGTGCGACCGCTGCCCACAGGCCCCAGCACAAACAGGTTGTAGTCCGGCTGATCCAGCCCCAGGCCAAACCGCGCCGCCGCTTCTGCGCGCGACTGACCGATCCAGGGCAAGGCCTGACCCAGAAGTTCAGAGGTGTCGGTGAACCCCAGCGCAGCCGGGTCCACCTTCAGGCGCAACTGTTCGGGCGAAAGCGACACGCAGCTCATGGGCAAAACAGGCCCATGGCCAAGGCAAAAAAGTGTTGGGGCATGACCCCATTGTGAAAAGCCAGGGCCGTTTTGCCGATACCCCAAAAGCCTTATCAGGCGGCGGCGATGTCCACCACCACATTGCCCAGCGACTGGCCCGATTCCACCGCCTGGTGGGCCTGCGCCATCTGCGCCAGGGTGAAACGTGGCCCGATGCTGTGCAGCAACGCGCCCTGCGCCAGCAAGGCCGTCAGACGGGCAATGGCCTGCACACGGTCGGCGGCAGACAGCTCGTACACCAGAAAGAATTTCACCCCCAGCGAATTGAACAACCAGGGCCGGTACTCAAAGGTCTGTTGCAAGGCGTTGGAGCCATAACACACCACCTGCCCATGGGGCGTCAAGGCGTCGGCCGCCCAGCCTGCGGTGGATGAAAAGTCCATGTCAATGATGGCCGACACACCCTGCCCCAGGGTGAGCGCCTTCACACGTTCGGGCACCGATTCGGTTTTGTAGAAGATCGCCTCCTGCATGCCCGCCGCACGGGCATGCTCGGCCTTCAGTGCCGAGCCCACCGTGCCGATGACCCGACCACCGGCCAGCGTGACCAGCTGCGTGATGTAGTGACCCACAGCCGACGAAGCGCCCGTGACCAGCACCGAGTGCCCGCGCAAGTCGCCCACCAGACGCTCGGCCCAGGTCACTGCCTGGATGGCCGTGAGGGCCGGAATGCCCAAGCAGGCCGCAGCGGCAAAGTCCGTCTGCTCGGGCAGCCGCACCGCTTGGGCCTCAGGCAACGCGATGAACTCGCAGGCGGTGCCCATGGCGCGTTGCCACTGCCCGTTCCACACCCAGACGCGCTCACCCACACGCGAGGCAGACACACCCGCGCCCACACGGTCGATGACCCCTGCGCCATCGCTGTGCGGCACGATGAGCGGATCGGTGAAAGGTCTGGCCCGGCGGGACTTCACATCCGAAGGGTTGACCCCCGAAGTGACGAGGCGCACCCGCACTTCGCCAGGCCCTGGCTCCGGCGTGGGCAGTTCGCCCACTTGCAGCACATCGCTCGCTTCGCCGTTGCGGCTGTACCAGGCAGCTTTCATATCGTGTCTCCTTGAGGGGTCTGAGCTTTTCAGGTCAGGCATCTTAGTCAGCCATGCGATCTTCCACTGTCACAAAAACTTCAAATATTTCAACTAACATCGAAATATGGAATCACAAGCGGTCATCCTTGCCTTGGCTGCACTGGCACAAAGCTCGCGGCTGGCCATTTTTCGCGCTCTGGTACAAGCCGGCCCGACGGGCCAGACACCCGGGGTTTTGTCCGAACAACTGGGCGTGGCCGCCAACACCTTGTCGTTTCACCTCAAGGAACTCATGCACGCCGATCTGGTCACCCAGGAACGTGCCGGACGCAACCTGATCTACCGGGCCCGGTTTGACCAAATGAACGCTGTGCTCACCTACCTCACCAACAACTGCTGCCAGGGCGTGCCCTGTGCAGTGCAGCCCGCACCCACCTGCGATTGCTGACCCATTCACTCTCACTTTCCCACCATGAACGTCCTTTTTCTTTGCACCCACAACTCGGCCCGCAGCATCCTGGCCGAAGCCTTGCTCAACCACATCGGCGCGGGCCATTTCAAGGCCTACTCGGCCGGCAGCAGCCCGCGTGAGCACCAGCAGCCCCATCCTCTGGGCCTGCAGGTGCTGCAGCAAGCGGGTGTGTCCATCGACGGTCTGTACAGCAAAAACTGGGACGCGTTCGCTGCGCCAGACGCTCCGCACATGGACCTGATCATCACCGTCTGCGACAACGCCGCAGGCGAGGTCTGCCCCATCTGGCCCGGCCACCCGGCCACCGCCCACTGGGGCTATGCCGACCCTTCCGCAGGCGACGCACCCGATGAAGTCAAGCTCAAGGCCTTTGTGCAAACGCTCATTGCCATCCAGCAAAGGCTGCAACTGTTGGTCAATCTGCCGCCCGAACAACTGCAGGCCGAGGCGCTGCAAACCACCGCCCGTGCCCTGGCCCAGGCCTGAGGAGCCCCCCATGCCTTCAAGCCATCCCGCCCCCGCTCCCATGAGCGTGTTCGAGCGTTACCTCACGGTCTGGGTTTTCCTGTGCATCGTGGTCGGCATCGCGCTGGGCCAGCACTTTCCTGGCGTGTTCCAGACAATTGGCCAGATGGAGGTGGCCAAGGTCAACCTGCCCGTGGGCCTGCTGATCTGGGTGATGATCATCCCGATGCTGGTCAAGGTGGATTTCAGCGCGCTGGGTGAGGTGCGCCAGCATGTCAAAGGCATTGGCGTCACCTTGTTCGTCAACTGGCTGGTCAAGCCGTTTTCGATGGCCTTGCTGGGCTGGGTCTTCATCCGCCATGTGTTTGCTCCGTGGCTGCCCCCTGAGCAAATCGACAGCTACATCGCGGGCCTGATCCTGCTGGCGGCAGCCCCCTGCACGGCCATGGTGTTTGTGTGGAGCAGGCTGACCCACGGCGACCCGCTGTTCACCCTCTCGCAGGTCGCCCTCAACGACAGCATCATGGTGGTGGCTTTTGCACCGTTGGTGGCCTTCTTGCTGGGGCTGTCGGCCATCACCGTGCCCTGGGACACGCTGCTGGCCTCGGTGGTGCTGTACATCGTGATCCCGGTGCTGCTGGCCCAGTGGCTGCGCAAGGCGCTGCTGACCCGTGGTGCGCAGGGCTTCGACGCGGCCATGGCCCGCACAGGCCCTTGGTCCATCGCGGCACTGCTGCTGACCCTGGTGCTGCTGTTCGCCTTTCAGGGCCAGGCCATCTTGCAACAACCGCTGGTGATCGCCCTGCTGGCCGTGCCGATCCTGATCCAGGTGCTGTTCAACTCGGCGCTGGCCTACAGCCTGAATCGGGCTCTGGGCGAAAAGCACAACGTGGCCTGCCCGTCGGCGCTGATCGGCGCCTCCAACTTCTTCGAGCTGGCCGTGGCGGCCGCCATCAGCCTGTTCGGCTTTGAATCGGGCGCAGCCCTCGCCACCGTGGTGGGCGTGCTGATCGAGGTACCCGTGATGCTGCTGGTCGTACGGGTGGTCAATCAAAGCAAGGGCTGGTACGAAAAAAAGGCCGAAGCCGCGAACTGATCGCGGGTTCGGCCCTCACCGAGGCTCTGAAACTCAGACGCGCTCGATGATCAGCGCAATGCCCTGGCCCACGCCAATGCACATGGTGCACAGGGCGTAACGGCCAGCGGTTTGTTGCAGACGGTTGATGGCGGTGGTCACCAGACGCGCGCCCGAGGCACCCAGCGGGTGGCCCAGCGCGATCGCGCCGCCCCAGGCGTTCACGCGGGCGTCGTCGTCTTTCAGGCCCAGCATGCGCAGCACGGCCAGGCCTTGCGCTGCAAAGGCTTCGTTCAGCTCAATCACGTCCATGTGGTCGATGGTCAGACCCGTCTGGGCCAGCACCTTTTGGGTGGCCGGTGCGGGGCCGATGCCCATGATGCGCGGGGCCACGCCTGCGGTGGCCATGCCCACCACGCGCGCTTTGGGTGTCAGGCCGTACTTGGCTGCTTCAGCCTCACCGGCCAGCAGCAAGGCGCAAGCGCCGTCGTTCACGCCCGAGGCGTTGCCAGCGGTCACGGTGCCGTCAGGGCGCACCACGCCTTTGAGCTTGGCCAGCGCTTCCAGGCTGGTTTCACGCGGGTGTTCATCGGTGTCCACAATGATCGCATCGCCCTTTTTCTGAGGGATGCTCACGCCCACGATCTCGCGGGCCAGGTGACCGGCCTTGATCGCGGCCACGGCGCGCAGCTGGCTGTTGTAGGCCATCAGGTCTTGCGCTTCGCGCTCGATCTTGAAGTCGGTGGCCACGTTCTCGGCCGTCTCGGGCATCGAATCGACACCGTACTGGGCCTTCATCAACTTGTTCACGAAGCGCCAGCCAATGGTGGTGTCGTACACGGCGTTGCTGCGGCTGAAGGCACTCTCGGCCTTGGGCATCACAAACGGTGCGCGGCTCATGCTTTCCACGCCACCGGCGATCATCAGACCGGCCTCACCGGCCTTGATGGCACGCGCGGCCGTGCCCACGGCATCCAGACCCGAGCCACACAAGCGGTTGAGGGTGGCACCGGGCACGTCGATCGGCAAACCGGCCAACAGGCTGCTCATGTGGGCCACGTTGCGGTTGTCTTCACCGGCCTGGTTGGCGCAACCGTAGAGCACGTCGGTCACGGCGGCCCAGTCCACATTGGGGTTGCGGGCCATCAGGGCGCGCAGGGGCACGGCGCCCAGGTCGTCGGTGCGCACGCTGCTCAATGCGCCGCCGTAACGGCCGAAGGGGGTGCGGATGGCGTCGCAAATGTAGGCTTGGTTCATGTTTTTCGTCTCGGAGTGTTTGATGCATGCATTTTATTGCGCATCCGGGTGTTTGACTTGGCTCATTCTAGGTGCTGAATCCGCGATGGGACATGAAGGACAATCGCCCCATGCTGATCCAACCTTCCCAAGCCGATGTCCGGCGATTTTTTTGTGGCGTCTATGCCAAAGCCAGAACCACTGCGCCTCTGGAGCCCATGGAAATGCTGGTCAGTCAATGGATCGACGAACACCCTGAGTACCACGGTGCCCTGTCAGACGTGGACGCGGCTCTTCGCGAAATGACCGAGATCGACCCCAACAAGGACAACCCCTTCCTGCACCTGTCGATGCACCTGTCCATCAGCGAACAATGCAGCATCGACCAACCCCGGGGCATTCGCCAGGCAGTTGAACTGCTGACCCACCGCCTGAACTCGCTGCACGACGCTCATCACCAGGCCATGGAATGCCTGGGTCGGATGATTTACGAAAGCCAGCGCGCTGGCCGCATGCCCGATGGCGAGGCCTACATCGCTTGCGTGCAGCGCCACGCCACCAAGGACTGACCCCCTGAAAGCAAAAAACCCGCCGAAGCGGGTTTTTTGTGGCTTGACCGGTCAGGTCAGCGGAACTTGGACTGAGGCAGGGTCTTCAGCTCGCCTTGCTGGCTGCCCACGTAAGTGGCCAGCGCTTTCAGCTCGGCATTGGAGAACTGCTTGGCGATGCCGCCCATCACACCGTTGCTGCGGCCCCAGGTGGCCTGGTTTTCGGTCTTGTAGGACTTGAGGGCCACAAACAGGAAGTCTTTGTGCTGACCGGCAATCTTGGGGTAGCTGGGGTCCACTGGCTTGCTGAAGTTGTCGCCGTGGCAGGACACACAGGCCCCCTTCTTGAGCAGGGCATCCACTTTGGCGTCAGGCGCTGTGGGGGCGGGCACGGCGGCGTCGGTCTTGCCGTGCTGTTCGTAATAAGCGGCCACGTCAGCAATGTCCTGGTCGCTCAGGCTGTCGGCGATGCTGCGCATGGTGGGGTGCTTGCGGTCACCTTTTTTGTAGGCATTGAGCGCCGAGGCAATGTATTTGGCGTTCTGGCCAGAGATCATTGGCACTTTGTACACCTCAGGGAAGCTGGCCTGGTAGCCTTTGATGCCATGGCAGCCGATGCACATGGCAATCTTTTGCTCAGCAGCTTTGGCATCGCCCTTGACTTCTTGAGCGTGGGCGGAAATGGCGGTCACGGAAGCGACAGCCAGGGCGAACATCGAGGTCAACAGCTTGTTCATTTTGCTTGGACAATCCAAAGTGATTGATAAAAATCAACTGGGGATTATATCGGGCTGGCCCGCATAATCCTGACAAGCCAATTTCTGCTACCTGAAAGCCCGATCCATGAAATTTCAAGGCACCGAAAACTATGTCGCCACGCAAGACCTGATGCTGGCGGTCAACGCCGCCATCACGCTCAAACGCCCCCTGCTGGTCAAAGGTGAGCCGGGCACCGGCAAGACCATGCTGGCCGAAGAGGTCTCACAGGCCTTGGGTTTGCCTTTGCTGCAGTGGCACATCAAATCGACCACCAAGGCCCAGCAAGGTCTGTACGAATACGACGCGGTGAGCCGTTTGCGCGACAGCCAGCTGGGGGACGAAAAGGTCAAGGACATCGAGAACTACATCGTCAAGGGTGTGCTGTGGCAGGCTTTCACGTCGGAAGTGCCGGTGGCCATCCTGATCGACGAGATCGACAAGGCCGACATCGAGTTCCCGAACGACCTGCTGCGCGAAATCGACCGCATGGAGTTTTATTGCTACGAGACGCGCCAGCTGATCAAGGCCAAGACCCGCCCGCTGGTGTTCATCACCTCCAACAACGAAAAAGAGCTGCCCGACGCTTTCCTGCGCCGCTGCTTCTTCCACTACATCAAGTTCCCCGAAGCGGAAACCATGAAGCAGATCGTGGATGTGCACTTCCCCACACTCAAGAAAGACCTGTTGGCTCTGGCGCTCAAGACTTTCTACGACGTGCGCAACCTGCCTGGCCTGAAAAAGAAGCCATCGACCAGCGAGCTGCTCGACTGGCTCAAGCTGCTGGTGGCCGAAGACATTCCGCTCGAAGCCCTGCAAAGTGCCGACCAGAAGGTCTCGGTGCCACCGCTGGTGGGTGCCCTGCTCAAGAACGAGCAGGATGTGACCTTGTTTGAAAAGCTGGTGTTCATGAACCAGCGCAACCGCTGAGCGCCTGGCCCATGTCCGAAGCCCGCCAACTGCTGCTTGAAGGCGTTTCAGACGCCGTCGGTTTTGTCGGCGGTGCACTGGCCGCCTACTGGCTGGGCCGATTGCTGGGCTGGGATCTCTTCAGCGCAGGTTACAGCGGCACCAGCATCGCGGCCATTGTGCTGGTCGGGCTGGGGGGTGGCGCGGGTCTGCAACTGGCTCGCCGCTGGCGGGCCCGACAAAACGATTCGGAGTCTGCATGAAACCTTTTGCCCCGTCCGTGACCTTGCGCGGCCAGCATGTGCACCTGGTGCCGCTGTCACCCGAACACCACGACGCCCTGACCGACGCCGTGCGCGATGGTGCACTGTGGAACCACTGGTACACCGCCATTCCCACACCTGAGGGCATGGCTGCCGAAATCACCCGCCGCCTGGACCTGCAGGCCAAGGGCAGCATGTGTGCCTTTGCCGTGATCGACCCGGCCTCAGGCCAGGCCGTGGGCATGACCACCTACATGAACATCGATGCGGCCAACCGCCGTGTCGAAATCGGCTCCACCTGGTACCGCCAGAGTGTGCAGCGCGGCCCATTCAACACCGAAGCCAAGCGGCTCTTGCTGGCGCATGCGTTTGAGCAACTGGGCTGCATCGCAGTGGAATTTCGCACCCATTTCTTCAACCAGCAAAGCCGCCGCGCCATCGAGCGCCTGGGGGCCAAGCTCGACGGCGTGCTGCGCAGCCACCAGATCAACCCGCACCCTCTGGCTGTTGGCGCACTGCGCGACACCTGCGTGTACAGCATCATTGCCAGCGAGTGGCCCAACGTGAAAGCCCACCTGGATTACCAGCTGACCCGCCAGCGGGGCTGAGGGAGACACACCATGCTGATCGACTTTTTCTACACCCTGCGGGCTGCCAAAGTACCCGTGTCGGTGCGCGAATACCTCACGCTGCTCGAAGCCCTGCAGGCCAATGTGGTCGGCCCGGCATCGGACGCCTGCAGCATGGACGACTTCTACCACCTGTCGCGCACCGTGCTGGTCAAGGACGAGAAGCACTTCGACAAGTTCGACAAGGCTTTCGGCGCTTATTTCAAGGGCGTGGAGATGCTGACCGACTTCACGAAAGAAGTGCCGCTCGATTGGCTCGAACAGATCCTGAAAAAGGAACTCACGCCCGAACAAAAGGCGGCCATCGAGAAGATGGGCTGGGACGAGCTGATGGAGACGCTCAAGAAGCGCCTCGAAGAACAGAAAGAGCGCCACGAAGGCGGCAACAAATGGATCGGCACCGGTGGCACCTCGCCGTTTGGCAACGGCGGCTACAACCCCCAGGGCATCCGCATCGGCGGCAAGGGCGGCAACAAGAGCGCCGTCAAGGTCTGGGACCAGCGCGCCTACAAAGACTACGATGACCAGCAGGAGCTGGGCACGCGCAACATCAAGGTAGCGCTGCGCCGTCTGCGCCGCTTTGCCCGCGAAGGCTCGCACGACGAGCTGGACCTGGACGGCACCATCCGCAAGACGGCGGCCAATGCGGGCTACCTGGACATCCTGATGCGCCCCGAGCGGCACAACAACGTCAAGGTGCTGCTGCTCATGGACGTGGGCGGCACCATGGACGAGCACATCGCCCGTGTGGAAGAAATGTTCTCGGCCGTGAAGGCCGAGTTCAAGCACCTTGATTTTTATTACTTCCACAACTGCGTCTATGACTTCATGTGGAAGAACAACAAGCGCCGCTTTGCCGAGAAGTTCGCCACCTGGGACATCCTGCGCAAGTACAACAAGGACTACAAACTGATCTTCATCGGGGACGCGACCATGAGCCCCTATGAAATTCTGCAAAAAGGCGGCAGCGTCGAATACAACAACGAAGAAGCCGGGGCGGAGTGGTTGCAGCGCCTGACGCACACCTTCCCCAAATTTGCCTGGATCAACCCCGAGCCACAAGGGGTCTGGCAATACCGCCAAAGCATCTCCATCATCCAGCAACTCATGAGCAACCGCATGTTCCCGCTGACCCTCAAGGGCTTGGAAGATGCAATGCGCCTGCTCAGCAAATAAGCCCCTGTCTGTGGACTGGACACCGCCACAGGCTCGCCGTCTTCCTTTTCTGGCCCTGTCCAGGATCAGGTTCTGGCTGGCCGCGAGCTGGCTGCTCGCCACACTGCTGTGGCCCGCCACACACGCCCAGGCCACCGAGCCCGCAGCGACCGAAGCGTTCAGCCTCCAGGTGGAAGGCCCGCCCGAGATCGCCGCCTGGCTGCTGCAACACCTGGAACTGCAGCGCTACAAGGGACTGACAGACCTGGACGAGACCGAACTCCAGCGCCTGCTGCAGTCTGCCGATGTCCAGGCCCGCGAGCTGATGGCCACACAAGGCTATTTCGCGCCCACCCTGGCGTGGCAAAGCCTGCCAGGCACACCAGCGGACACGGCCACAAGTCCAGCGCATCGGGTCACGTTGGCGGTGACACCTGGCAAGCGCAGCACCATTCAGACGGTGCAGATCACCTTCAGCGGCGACATCAACGACAACCCGGCCACCCAGGCACAAAAGGCGGCCTTGCTCAA